>Ga0307422_1001576_pt1 | contig 11804 bp, 4 predicted proteins | sample SalMarWE160290MG_FD_202153 | JGI IMG/M metagenome (GOLD analysis project Ga0307422, IMG submission 202153) | Salt marsh sediment microbial communities from the Plum Island Ecosystem LTER, Massachusetts, United States - WE1602-90 | ecosystem: Environmental > Aquatic > Marine > Intertidal zone >...
GTGCGCTGACTGTCGTGCGGGGCCACGTCTCCGAGCTTCGCCTTCGCCAGCGAGGGCTCCGCGAAGAGTCGGGGCTCGCCGACGGGCGCCTGGCGGCCGCCCACGCGCGCCAGGACGAGCTGGACACCGCGCTCAACGAAGCCAAGGACAAGGCATCCGCTCTCGCTATCGAGCTCGCCGAGCTGCGCGTGCGCAACGAGGCGGTGGCCGAAGGTTTGCGACGCGACGCCGACGCCTCACAGGAGGAGGCACTGGCTGCTGCTGCGCCGGAACGGGAGGACGACGTCGACGCCGGAGAGCGCCTGGCGTCGCTGGAGGCCCAGCTTCGCCGGATGGGTCCCATCAACCCGCTCGCCGCCGCCGAGTACCGGGAACTCGCCGCCGAGGTAGAGACACTGGAGGCCCAGCTCGCCGACCTCGAGGAATCGCGCCACGAGTTGCGCAAGGTGATCAGGGCCCTCGACGACGAGATGGCTCTGCTGTTTGTCACCGCCTTCGAGGAGATCTCCGCCCTCTTCTCCGAGCACTTCTCGCTGGTGTTCCCCGGCGGGCGGGGGCACCTCTGCCTGACCGACCCGGACCGGCCCCTCGAATCGGGAGTGGAGATCGAAGCCCAGCCGCTCGGCAAGAAGATCGGGCGGCTCAGCCTGCTGTCGGGCGGGGAGAGATCCCTGGCTGCGCTGGCGTTCCTCTTCGCCGTCTTTCGGGCCCGGCCGAGCCCCTTCTACGTGCTCGACGAGGTGGAGGCGGCCCTCGACGACGCCAACCTGCGGCGATTCCTGCGGCTGGTCGACACGTTGCGCGAGTCGGCGCAGCTCGTAATCATCACCCACCAGCCGCAGACGATGGAAGCGGCAGATATCCTCTACGGCGTCACGATGGAGCCCGGGGAGTCGTCGCAGGTTCTGGCCAAGCGCATCCACGAGCCGGCCATCTGAACGGGCGAGGAGTTGGAAGTGACGCCTGTCGTCGTCATTGTGATCGCGGTGGTGCTGCTGGTGATAGGCCACTTGGTGGCGCGTCGCCGATCCCGATCGCCGAGAGGCATCGAGATCCCCGGCCTGGAACGCAAGGTCCCTCCGGCGGCGCCTGTTTCAGCGGCCACCGGCCTCCGAAACCGCCTCGGCAAGACGAGGAAGGCGCTCGCCGACCGGCTCGGGTCGGTGCTGGGGAGAGCGACGCTCGACGAGGGGTTCTGGTCGGAGCTGGAGGACTCTCTGGTGGCGGCCGACGTAGGCGTCGCCACCGCAGCGACGGTGGTCGGGGCGGTGCGGGAACAGGAACCAGATGACGGAGAGCAGGCTCGCCGCCTGCTGGAAGACGAGCTGATCGGCCTGCTCGGCGCCCGCGATCGTGCCGTGGCGAGCGGCGGAGCGCCGGCGGTCGTGCTGGTGGTGGGAGTGAACGGCAGCGGAAAAACCACCACGATCGGCAAGCTGGCTTCCCAGTTCCGCAGAAGCGGCAGCGGCGTGCTATTGGGGGCGGCCGACACGTTCCGGGCCGCCGCCGATCAGCAGCTTCGGAGTTGGGCGGAGCGGGCCGGCGTCGACATCGTCACCGGCCAGGCCGGTGCAGATCCCGCTTCTGTCGCCTTCGACGCCTACCGGGCGTGCCGGGCCCGAGGCATCGACGTGCTGATCGTCGACACCGCCGGTCGCCTCCAGAACAAGGCGAATCTCATGGCCGAGCTTGCGAAGGTGGCTCGGGTGCTGTGCCGCGAGTCGGGTAGGAATCCGGAGGTGCTGCTCGTGCTGGACGGCACGATCGGGCAGAACGCCATCGGCCAGGCCCGGACGTTCACCGAGGCGGTGGGTGTGACCGGTATCGTGTTGACCAAGCTGGACGGCACCGCCCGCGGGGGAGTGGTGGTGGCGATCGAGCAGGAGCTCGGCATTCCGGTGAAGTACATCGGCGTCGGCGAAGGAGTGGATGATCTGATGCCCTTCGATCCTGCGGCGTTCGTGGATGCGCTGCTCGGCCCATGAGCAACCCGACGCCGGACGAGCTGCACGCCCAGGCGGCGAAGGCCGCGGAGGCGGCCTACGCCCCCTATTCCGGCTACCGGGTGGGGGCGGTGGTGGTGGCCGCCGACGGGCGCCGCTTCACCGGCGTCAACGTGGAGAACGTCGCCTACGGGTCGACGATCTGCGCCGAGGGGAACGCCATCTCCAGCGCGGTGGCGGCCGGGGCTCGCCGGCTCACCACGGTGGCCGTGGCCGGCCTCAACGGCGGCGAGTGCTATCCCTGCGGCAACTGCCGCCAGCTCATGCGCGAGTTTGGAGTTGAGACCGTCGTCGTGCAGGGCGCCGACGGCGAGGCGCTGGCGTGTCGCCTCGAGGACCTGTTGCCACACGCTTTCGGGCCCGAGGTGCTCGGCGGCGACTGATCGGCCGGGTCAGTGCTCAAGAGATTCCCGGCGCCGGCCGATAGCGGGTGGATGCCCGAGCGACACGGCCGTGAGTTCTGCGAGGGGTGGCTGAGCCCTCTTTCCCGCAGCGTCGCGCTGGATACGGGATGGAGTTCGCTCCCGGTGGGAGCCGCTGCCGTCAACTCCGGTCTCGTTCTCGGGAAGTCGATGCCGTCTGTGGTGGAGGCGACATCGGCGACCTCGGTGTTGCTGTTCTCCGACCTCCTCCCGGAGCCGCTCCGCGCGCCGAGGCATCTGACTCGCGGCAGGGACGCAGCCCTGCGGTGCGTCAGGAGCCATCAGATCCTCACTTGAGACGGGGCACGATCGCCTCCTCTCGAGAAGGGGCTGGGGCAAGTCAGCGGGCCGGTGCCGGGGGGCACCGGCCCGTTCTTCTTCGACAAGTGCCGGGAACCCTCCGAGGTCTCGGCAACGTCGCAGTGACATGAGCATGGGACGTCGCGTCGGGTGGCTCGTTGTGGGAGTTGCCCTGCTTGCTGCCGCTTGTGGTGGCGCCGAAGGGGGCGGTTCAACGACGTCGGTCCCTGTCACCACGACGACGTCTCCTGGTGATCACACCCCGTCGACGTTGCCGGGTCCCCTGCCTGCCAACGGTGAGCTTGCCCGCGGCGACGTGGAGCGAGTGCTCGACACGGGCGTGACCGATGCCGAGCTGGCCGATCTGGTGGCGGGCAACACCGAGTTCGCTTTCGACCTGTTCGAGGAAGCCGCCGCGTCGGAGGGTGGCAACGTGGTGCTGTCGCCGTACAGCGTGGCTGCTGCGCTCACGATGACGTATGCCGGTGCCCGTGGTGACACCGCCGCTGAGATGCGGGATGTGCTCACCCTGGGGCTTCCCGACGAGCGGGTGCATGCGGCACGCAACGAGCTGGATCTGCAGATCGCGGCGGATCCGGGGCCGGTCTCTGAGGGAGACGCCGAGCCGTTCGCGATCCGGGTGGCCAATTCGCTGTGGGGTCAAGCGGGGTATCCGTTCCTGGACGAGTTCCTCGAACTGCTGGCCCGTGACTACGACGCCGGGATGAACCTCGTGGACTTCATGGGCGACGCGGAGGCGGCCCGGGTCGCCATCAACGATTGGGTGGAGGAACAGACCGCTGGCCGCATCGTCGAGCTGTTGTCTTCCGGCACCGTTGATTCATTGACCCGCCTGGTGCTGGTGAACGCTATCTGGTTCAAGGCCGGATGGATGACGCCGTTCGATCCCGAGGCGACGGCGGACGGTACGTTCACCCTGCTCGACGGGTCCGAGGTGACCGTGCCGCTGATGCACGCCAGCGACGTTCACGCTTCCTACACAACGGGAGACGGCTATGAGGCGGTGCAGCTCCCCTATGGCGGGGATGCCTCGATGTTGCTCGTCGTGTCCGACGAGGGGCGCTTCGACGAGGTGGCCGCCGGCTTCGGGCCGGAAGAGCTGGCTTCAGTCGGGGCGGCAGCGTCGATGCGTCAGGTGAATCTGACGATGCCGAAGTTCGAGTTCCGTTCACAGCTCGACATGAACGAGCTGCTCGAGGCGCTGGGCATGGTGGAGGCGTTCCAAGTGCCGTGGCCTCCCGACGGCGCCGACTTCACCGGGATAGTGGAGAGCCGTGAGCTCTTCATCTCCCACGTCATGCACCAGGCGTTCATCAGCGTCGACGAGAAGGGAACGGAGGCCGCCGCCGCCACCGCAGTGGTCATGAGCCTGACCTCGGCTGGGGAGTCGGTGCCGGTCACCGTCGACCGGCCGTTCCTGTTCTTCATCCAGCACGATCCGACCGGCGAGATCCTCTTCATGGGCCAGGTGACCGACCCGAGGTGAGTGTTTCGCTCGACCTCGCCGTTTTCACTCGATCGTGATCTCTCGCAAATAGGGTGGGGGATCTTGTGGGTGAGCGGCTTGGCCGGTATGGTCGGCGACGTCGATGGACATCAACCGATCCGGTAGGGGGGAATGCAATGAGGAAGCGTCGCTGGCTCGCTGGAGCCGTCGCGTTCGTGGTTTCGGTCGCAACGCTGGTGGTGGCACCTGACGGCACTGCGGTGCTCGCGCAGGCGCCGGCCGGTCAGGGCACGGTGATCGCGGAATTCGATGATTTTGGTGACCTGTCGGAATGGCAGCTCAACGGCAGGGCTTCCGCCATCCCCAATCCGGTGGATGTAGGGGGAACGCCGGTTCTGCGACTGCTCGACGGCCTCGGATCGCAAGCAGCGTCCGCGTTTTGGACGGTCCCGGTGTCGTTGGATGACGGGGATCGGGTGTCGTTCTCGACCGAGTTTCGTTTCCGTATGAGTGAGCCGGTGAACGGTGGGGCAGACGGGATCGTGCTGCTCCTCGCGACTACGCCTGCCGCGGTGGGAGGCATGGGCGGCGGCATCGGCTACAGCGGCGTGGACAACAGCGTCGGCATCGAGTTCGATGACTGGCACAACGGTTGCTGCGATCCGAACGCCAATCACGCCGGCATCGGGATCGACGGCGAGGTCGATACCGTGATCGAGATGCCGCTCGCCATCAATCTCGACAGCGGCGCGGTGTGGACCGCATGGGTCGACTACGACGCCGACACGGAGACCCTCGAGGTACGGGCCAACGACACTGGTGTGCGCCCGGTCGATCCGCTGCTCAGCTACCAGGTGGACATCGTGGAGGTCCTCGGGCAATCGGAGGCCTACTTCGGGTTCACGTCGGCCAGCGGCTATGCATCCGGGAACTTCGACATCTACTCGTGGCTACTCCAATTGGAGGCGAGCAACGAACCTCCCGTCGCGGACGCCGGTGATGATGTGACGGTCGACGAGGGCACGGTCGTGGTGCTCGACGGTTCGGGCTCGACCGACCCGGACGGCGACGCCCTCACCTACCGGTGGGAGGCGGTGTCGACCTCGGGACCTCCGATCACGCTTTCGTCGGCAACGGCCGTACAGCCCTCATTCACAGCCTTCGACGACGGTGTCTACACATTCGAGCTGACCGTCTCCGACGGCAGTTTCTCCGCGACGGATCAGGTGACGGTGACCGTGGGGAACCTGGATCCCGTTGTCGATCTCGCCTACCAGGGTGCTCCGGCAGGTGACGTGACGTTGGTGTCGGGCTCCTTCACCGATCCCGGATGGATCGACACCCATCAGGTGACCATCGACTGGGGCGACGGATCGGCTGTCGAGACGTCGGATGTGTCGGCGCAGGGCTCGGGATGGGGGAGCTTCTACGGCTCCCACGTGTACGCGGATGCCGGCGCCTACGACGTGTCGGTCACCATTGCCGACGATGACGGGGGAACGGACACGGACAGCGCCTCGGGCTTCGAGGTTCCGGCACCGGTCGGGATCTGGACCAACAGCGAAACCGCCTCACCCGGGCTTGCCTGGCACGGGTCGACGGGAGAGATCGAGGGCCTGGTTCACTCCAACAGCTCTATCAATATCAGCGGCTCGCAGCTGTCCATCGACGGGCCGGTCGAATACGTCACGGTCTTCAACCAGCGGATCTGGCAGCTCGAGCTGAGTGAGCCTCCGACGCAGGTGACGCCCTCGGACTTCCCGATCGCCTTCGACTTCGCCGACTTCGCGCCGGGCGGTCCGGTGGCGACCGCGGTCGGGGATGCCTACCACGACATGACCTCAGCCTGCGGCTCCGGCAGGTGGCACCCGCCGGGTCAGCTCGATTCGGGCGTCTACTACGTGCCGTGCGACGTACAGATCCAGGGCCCGCAGCTTGGTGGACGCACCACCATCGTCGCCGATGGCAAGATCGCTGTCTTCGGGCGGCGGGCGGTGTTCGATCCGTACTACGACGGCCTGCTGTTCCTGTCCAACTCGACCGACGCCACCAAGGCCATCCAGTTCTCCGACGCCGCCGGCAAGTTCCTCGGAGTGCTCTATGCGCCGCGCGGCGGCATCCAGATGTCGAGCTCGAGTGCCCGATTGTTCTGCGGAATCCTGGCCGACAAGCTGCGGATCAGCGGTGCCTTCACCACCATCCGGGGCGCCGACTGCGGTCGCCCCGAGGCCACTGTGGCGCCGCCGTTGCTCGTGCCGAATCTCTCGGTCGACTTGACGGTGAATGCCGACAATGCGTTGCCGGGCGACGCCCTCGACTATGAGATGTCGGTCTCGAACGACGGGAGCCTCCTGGTCGTTCCGGCCGTGGTCGGTCTGGAGAACGTGGACGAGACGGCGGCAACGGTGGGTGGCTACTCCTACGCCATTGAGTACTACTCCATCGCCGACGACGAGTGGTTGCCACTGGCGTCGACGTCGGCAACCTCGGGCGGCTACACGCTGCGCGACCCGCTCGCCGGCGGAGAGCCTTTGTCTCTCTCGGTGAAACCGAATCCTGCTTCGGAAGTCGCCTACGGTGCCGAGCCCATCGTCGACACGGTGATTGAGCCCGGCGGCTACGCCACATGGGGCACCCAGGCCCTGATCGAGTTGACGCCGGAGCTGGTGGAGCTGATCCTCGACCCGGCCCTCACCGGCGGGGTGCGCAACCGGGTCGAGATCGAGTTCGTCGACCCGGGGACGCAGGCTCGTCCGCTCTACCGGCGCGGCTCTGATTTCGCGGGCGCGCTCCAATCCCAGAGTGGGAGCATCACCGACGCCGAGGTCACGGTCACTCTCCCGAGTGGGGACCCGGTGGTGTTGACGTCGGCGGCGCTGCCCGGTTTGGCGGAGCTGGCGCCGGGGGACTCGCTGGCCACGACGCTTCCTCACACTGTGGCTCTCCCGGCCGAGCGCAATCCGCTCGAATCTGACGCGGAGTACCTCGCCCGGCTGGCAGCCCTCGACGGGACACCGCTGGTTGGTGCTGCCTCGGCTTCCGGCAGCGTGTCGCTGGGTACCTTGTTCGCGCCCCAGGCACTCGCCGTCGCGGCGTATTCGCTGCCCGTGGTGGGTCTCGACGTGGCGGGTCCGGCCACGATCGACGCCGGCGCCGGCGCCGAGTGGGGCCTGGACGTGGGCAACACCGGCCTGGCGGACGCCACGTCGGTGTCGGTCGCGTTCGACATCGCCGGTGTCGGATCGATTCCCGTGACGGATGCGCCTGCCGCGCTCGCTGCCGGCGAAGCGGTATCGGCGTCGGCCGCCTACGACGTTCCCGGCTCGCAGCTCGACGATCTGTTCACCACGGCGACGGTCGAATGGGTCGACGCCAACGGCAACTCCTACGGGCCGATCGCATCGGCGGGGTACACCGAGGTCATCAGCCCGCTGCAGATCGTTGCGCACAAGACGGGTGAAGGGCTCACCGAGGGCGTGTCGGCGGTGATCGTCGTGTACGACGTCGTGATCACCAATACCGGTGACCAGGCGGCAACGGATGTTGCGTTCGCCGACACGGTGGATCCGAACGTGGCCCTGGCGCCGGAGGCGACCACCGTGGTCGGGGGAACGGTCACGTCCGGTGGAGCCACTGACACCCTGACCGTCGACTTCGGCACGCTCGATCCCGGCGAGACCGTATCGGTCGGCTACACCACCGGGGCTGCGTCGATTCCGTTGGGCGTCACCACCCTCACCAATCAGGGGATCGTGTCGTCCAACGAGCTCCCCGACGTGCTCACGGACGATCCGAGCGAGCCCGGCGTTGCCGACCCGACTGTGGTGTCGCCGTACGGAGTGGCCGGTGGCGGTGGCGGAACCACGATTCCCGATGGCGACTGGGAAGTTCCCGATGTGGCACCCGCCGAGGGAACGGTGGTCACCGAGCCGGTGGCGGTGACGACCGGGGTGATCGAGCCTCCGAACGGCGCGACCGTCGAGAGTTGGGTCGTGCTGGCGTATCCCGAGGACGGGTCTTCCGTGGACGCCTTGGTGCTCGGCGCGGGTACGGGAGCGGTGCCGGATGAGCCGGCGCTGTTCGATCCGACCCTGGTCCACAATGGTGGCTGGGCGATCCGGGTGGAGGTCACCGACAGCGACGGCGGGCTCGGCGTGGGCGAGTCGAGCGTGATCGTCGAGGGTTGGCTGAAGCTTGGTCGCTACACGACGACCTACCAGGACATGGCCGTGGGTGTCGGCGGTATGCCGCTTCAGGTGCTGCGCACGTACGACACGGTGGAGCGCTTCGAATCGGGTGATTTCGGCTACGGCTGGTCGGTGGACGTGGCCGATTTCCGTGTGTCGACGAACGGTCCGCTGGGCGCGGACGGGTGGAGTGAGGTGCCGTGTGGTGGCGGCTTGGTGTTCACGACGCTCTGCTACACGTCGAGCACGCCGCACTACGTGACGGTGACGTGGCCGGACGGTCTCGTGGAGACGTTCGATCTGACACCCCTGGAGGGCTCGACCTTCTTCTCGGGTCTCACCGAAGCCGACTTCACGGCGCGACCTGGATCGACCTCGTCGTTGGCGGCTCCCGACGACGCGTTGTTCTATCTCGGCGGCAGTTTGTACGGGGGATCGTTCGGCAGCGGCGGGGTCTACGACCCGGATGTCTTCGTGCTCACCGATCGTTTTGGCACCGAGTACACGTTGCAGGTGGGGGTCGGGTTGCTGGAGGTGGAGGACCGCAGCGGCAACACCCTCACGTTCAGTGAAGCCGGCGTGGTGTCGTCGTTCGGCGAGGGCATCGATTTCGTTCGGGACGGTGACGGCAGGATCACGTCGATCGTCGGTCCCGATGGGTCGACGGTCGGTTACGAGTACGACGCCAACGGTGATCTCGAGTATGTGACCGATCAGAACGGGAACCGCACCGAGCTGACGTATCTCGCCGGGCATTACCTCGATGAGGTCGTCGATCCGTTGGGGCGCCCGTTCCGCACGCTCGAGTACGACGAGGAGGGCCGTCTGGCGGCGATTGTCGATGCCGAGGGCAACCGTACCGAGATCGCCACGGACGTCGATGGCCGGCAACAGGTCGTGACCGACGCCGTAGGCCTCCTGACGACGGTCGCCACGTTCGATGAGCGGGGGAACCTCGTCCAGGAGGACGAGGTCTTCGACGGCCAGACGCTCACGACGACGTTCCAGTACGGCGAGTTGGATCTCGAGGTGCTGAGGATCGATGCGCTGGGCAATGAATGGGTATCGGAGTACGACGACGCCGGCAACCTGACGCGGACCGTCGACCCGCTCGGCAATGAGACGGTGACGACGTATGACTCGTTGGGGCTCGTGACGAGCATTGTGGATGCAGAGGGCGGTGTGACCGGGTTCTCGTACGACGCTGCCGGGAGGGTGATCGATTGGACGGACCGTACCGGCTCGTCGTGGAGCTTCGAGTACGACCCGCGTGGCTCGATCGAGCGGGTCGTCAATCCGCTTGGTGAGGTGAGGGAGATCACGGTGGACCCGCAGGGGCGGCTTGCTTCCGTGACGGATTCGCTCGATCGGGTGACGACGTACGGCGTCGATGGCATGGGTCACTTGGTCTCGGTCACCGATCCCTTGGGGAACACGACGGCGGTCGCCTACGACGCGGCCGGGCGATTGACTCACGCAATTGATGCGATGGGTCGTGTCGCCGAGTATGTCTACGACGACGCCGACCAGTTGGTGGCGATGGTCGATGCGCTGTCGGGGGAGGTGACGTTCGGCTACGACGCGGCTGGTCGGTTGATCTCGGTGACCGATGCTGTGGGGTCGACTCGGCTTCGTTCGTATGACGGCGTTGGTCGATTGACTGCGGAGACCGATGCCCTGGGCCGGGCCACGGTGTACGGATACGATGGCAAGGGTCGTCTCACGGAGCGGACGGATGCCCGCGGAGAGACGATCTTCTACGACTACGACGAGCTGGATCGGCTGGTGGGCGAGGCGTCGGCCGATGGGACGGTGACCGTGGGATACGACCCGGCCGGCCGTCGGGTGACGATGGACGATCCGTCGGGTACGACCACGTGGGCATACGATGCCGCGGGTCGGGTGACGGGGGTGGTTTCACCACGCGGTGAGGTGGGGTACGGATACGATGCTGAGGGTCGCCGTACCGAGCTGACGTTGCCGGTCGGTGTGGTGACGTACGGCCACGATGCGGCTGGTCGCCTGGCGTCGATCACGGATTGGGGGGGCCGGAGCGCCACCTATGGTTACGACGCGGCCGGTCAGATGACCTCGATTGTGCTTCCCGGGGGCGTCGACTCGACGTTGAGTTATGACGGGGCGGGGCGTGTCACCGGCATCGAGCATGCGGGTCCGGCTGGTGTGTTGGAGTCGTACGAGTATGAATACGATGCGGTTGGGAATCGTGTCATGGCGACGGGGTCGGGTGGTGTCGAGTCGTATACGCTCGATGAGCTGTATCGGTTGACCGGTGTCACATACGGAGGCGGCGATTCGGTGTCGTATTCGTATGATGCGGCGGGTAATCGCACGTCGGAGACTGTGGGTGGGGTGCCGGTGGTGTCGGTGTTCGATGCGGCGGGGCAGGTGGCTTCTGTCGATGGTGTCGCCTGGGATTACGACGAGGCGGGGAATGTGGTGTTGGATGGTCCTCGTGGGTTCGGGTGGGATGCGCATGGGCGTTTGGCGTCGGTGTCGGACGGGTCGTCGTCGACGGCGTACGGCTATGACGGTGAGGGGTTGCGGGTCGCTACGGTTGATGCTGGTGGTGTGTCGGAGTTGCTGTGGGATCGGTTGGCGGAGTATCCGTTGGTGGTTTCGGATGGGGAGTCGTGGTTTGTGCATGGGCCGGGTTTCGTGATCGAGGATGGTCCGTTGGGTGTGGAGGTGGTGTTGGCGGATGTTATGGGGTCGGCGCGGGTGATCACGGATGGGTCGGGGACGGTGGTCGGGTCGGCGAGCTACGACGTGTTTGGTGAGGTGCGGGTGTCGGGTGGTGTTGGTTCGTTGTTTGGGTTCACTGGTGAGGTGACGGATTCGTCGGGTTTGGTGTATCTGCGGGCTCGGGTGTTGGATCCGGGGTCGGGGAGGTTCTTGTCGGTGGATCCGTTGCAGCCGAATCATCCGGGTACGCAGGGGTGGAATCGGTATGGGTATGTGGCGGGAAATCCCACCACGTATGTGGATCCGGGCGGGTACGGGCCGTTGTTTGAGGAGTTCACTCTCGAATCGGCCGTTTCGGGTGGGCTTCTTGGCCTCTCGGCAGGTGCCGCCCGTGCCATATTGGCGTGTGAGGATGACGACACGTTCTGCCAGGTGAACTCGATCATCAGCGGAACGGTGGTCGGGTTTGTCTCCGGTGGTTTCGCGTCCACGATTGCCGCGGACATGGGTTGTGTGTTTGGTTCGATAGCGGCCGTGCTCGAGGATTTTGGAGCAAGAGCCATCATGGGTGTGGAGGCGCCGGATGCTGGTGATGTAGCAGTGGATCTCCTCGTTGGCTGCCTCGTGGGCGGAGGAGGGGCATCGATGGGTGGTCCGCCGCCGGTGCCAGTGGGGGTGGGCGGATGAGTGGGGGGCGGCCGGTTCTTCGTGAGTCTCGGAA
>Ga0307422_1001579_pt1 | contig 11797 bp, 9 predicted proteins | sample SalMarWE160290MG_FD_202153 | JGI IMG/M metagenome (GOLD analysis project Ga0307422, IMG submission 202153) | Salt marsh sediment microbial communities from the Plum Island Ecosystem LTER, Massachusetts, United States - WE1602-90 | ecosystem: Environmental > Aquatic > Marine > Intertidal zone >...
CCTCAAGGAGCCTCCTCTTCTCTTCCTTAGCCTGCCAATCCAGGAAACGCTTTTCGAACTGTTCAGGAGTGACTAAAACAGCTCTTATTTTCCTGCCTTTGCTGATGAGAATGGGTTCTCCTTTTTCATTCAGCCGGTCAAGTATTTCACCCAAATTGTTTCTGATCTTAAGGGCATTAACCTCTTCCATGCTTTACCTCTCCTTTATGTAGGCTTGATGGTTTCGCAATAAGCCTTAATTCTGTCTTTTTAGTCATTCTGGCCTGCCCGTGCCGGGCTACGGCCAGGGGCAGGCTTATCAAGGCCCGCCCTGGACTTGATCCAGGGTCCGGCCTGCCTGTGCGTTGCCTGACTGCGAGCGATCTCGCTCAGGCAGGCACGCAGACAGGCATGACGATTAGATGACTTTTTACGAGTTTGTCAAACGTAATTCAAGCTACAATAATTTAGTGCATATGTCAAGTGTATATGTGTAAATACATAAAAGGTATAAATGAAACGGAAGAGTGCTCCAATCGAGATACCCCGTATCCCCATTTGAAATAAAGAAGCTTAACGTGCCTCTTAAAAAATTGTGCTAACAATTCTCGCTCTCTGATCGTAAAGTTGTCTTCATCTTTTACCCATCTGTCAAAGATGGGATAGTGAATAAGCAGGTGAGTGATTCCCCGTCCCTGTATCTGTAGCAATAAATCCTCCGTGCTATGAGAGGCCGCTACAAGGCTCTTCAGCATGCTCCTGTTGTTGTTCATGTCAAAGATGTACTCCCTATCACAGTAGTACCCACGGTTTCCCATAAAGAGAAACAGTATCCTTGCTTCCGGCGGCAGGTTCTCATTGATGTATCGCATGGTGGGGAATTCCGAGCGGTACCTCTCTATATACTCATCTCGAGTTACCCTGCCTCCGAGATAACTGAAAGGGGCAATATCTCTATATTGATCTACTATGTAGCGGAAATTTAGGAAGAGCGCAAAGCAAACAAGCAATGCGATGCCGACCAGGCCGATATCCCTCAGCAATCGAATTCTCAACCCTTTCACCTGGAGGACTATCCTTCTCAGGCCGAATATGGACAGTATCGCCAGGGGAGGGATGATCGGTGAAATGTACCTGACTCTCAAGCTATCGCTAAAAAAGGCGAATGCGAAAAACAGGACGGAAAAAAAGAGCATTGTCTTCAATTCCATCCTCATGGTATCGGTTTCTTTTCCAATCCGATAAAAGGCGAACAGCGGGAGCAAGAGGAGGAAGGGGTTCAGCCTTCCATCAAAATACTGGGGATTGCCGTCTTGTCCCACAAAAAAGATCCGTATGGGAAGCAGTGCTATCTGCCACCACTCCTCATGATACACGGCACTTCTATAGGTAAAGAGATCAATCGTGTGCCTATAGACCGGATCCTCCGGATTAAACAAGCCGTCATAGATGGGGTACAGGGGGTTGCCCGTCCAGATATAGTTTCGTATCATCCATGGGGCGAAGAAAAGGACGGCAATCGCGAAAAAAAGGGCTCCATATCGCAAGGACCGGACAGCGCCTGCCTTGTTGTCCTTGGCGTACCTCGAATGGAAAAAGGGGACAAAGAGGGTCAGCAGGAAAAAGGTGATCAGGGCATTGTATTTCGTCCCCAGCCCCAGCCCACACATGATCGCGGAATAAACAAGGAATCTCACGTAGAATCCGCTTTCGATCCACCTGAGGAAAAAAAAGAGGGATGCAAAGGAAAAGAAGATCACTCCAAGGTCAATGTAGGCTGTGATGGAAAGCTTTACAATAATAGGAATCGACAAAAAAAACAAAGCCCCCAGAAGGGCATACGGGCTGCCTAGCCTGCGCTGGAGATACAGGAAGATAAGGTAGGCCGTGAGAAGGGCGAAGCTGAAGTGAATGAGTTTCGGAACAATGTCATTTCCGAAATAAAGGGGGATGAGATAAAGAAGCTGCAAATTCATGGGGTAGTAAGAAAATTCCATGAAAGGGATTTCATACAGAGCGCTATGTTTGAGGTAGAGCTTTGGCACAGCAAGGTGATGGACGAGTTCATCCTTGGCCACGGGCGGCACACATGAAAGAATCACAATCGAAACGATGAGGAGGATGAAAAGGAAGACAAGGAGAACCCTAATGTAAGCTTTATTAATCATTGCCAATCCAGAAAAAGGTTTAAAAAATTGGTTTTTTATTATAATCTTTTTGAGGGATTAATTGAATTCCTAAAATTCTCTTGGAGCGTTTTGGAAAGCATTTTTAAAACCAAAGGTTCAGGACATGAATTCGACAGAGCACGTGTCCAACAATTGCAGGAAAGAAGCTCTTTCTCGCTGCCGTAAACTCGTTTTTGTCGTCTTATCGTTAGCCATCATTCTTTTGGCAATTTACGGGAATTCCTTTGATTGCTCATGGCAGTTTGACGATGATCCGAATATAACCGACAATCCCAATCTTCATCTAGAGGAAATCACCTGGCAAACGATCAGGCAATCGCTGTTTTCAGATCGCAACAGCCCGGGTTTCCTTTACCGCCCCGCGGCGTGCTTCACCATTGCCCTGAATTATTATTTCGGCGGAAAGAACGTTTTCGGCTACCACGCGGTAAACCTTGTCATTCATTGGTTATCGGCTATTTTTCTCTTCCTTTTCATCTATAACACCCTCAACCTCCCCAGATTGAAACAGCGGTATCCTGACTGTGCGTACGGTCTGTCTCTTCTAGCTACGGTCCTCTGGGCCATAAATCCGGTGCAGGTTCAGGCTGTGACCTATATTGTTCAAAGAATGGCTTCCTTGGCCGGGATGTTTTTCATCCTGACCATGTACCTATACGTGAAGGCCAGGACAAGCACAAGTCGGAGGCGCAGCTTTCTGTTTTTCGGGATGTGCTTCGTCGGTTTTCTGCTGGCTGTAGGCTCAAAAGAAAACGCCGCCATGTTGCCTGTAGTAATTTTTATCTATGAGGTCCTCCTCATCCAGGAGAATCCGGTGCCTTTCTTGCGAAAAAATCTGGTCCTTATACTCATTGTTCTCGGATGCACACTTCTTCTGGGTATCGGCTATCTGTACTTTAAAGGGGGCAATGTCTTCTCTTTCTTGGAAGGCTATGGAACCACACGTCCATTTACCCTGGGCCAGAGGCTATTGACGGAACCCCGCATTGTTATTTTCTACATCTCCCTTTTGATTTATCCCATTACCTCCAGGCTCAACATAGCTCATTCTTTCGAATTATCCGGATCCCTTTTTGACCCTATTTCGACCTTCTTCTCTATTCTGGCTGTCTTCCTCTCCATCGCGTTTGCTCTCTACCTTGCAAGGAAAAGGCCCCTTTTATCATTCTGCGTCCTGTTTTTCTTCTTGAATCATGTCATTGAATCCAGCATTTTCCCGCTCGAAATCGCATATGAACATCGCAACTACATTCCTTCGATGCTTTTCTTCCTGCCTTTCACCATAGGTCTGATTATTTTACTAGAACGATATGAGACGAAAAAAGTGATGCAATACACGTTGGCTGCTTTCATTACTTTATTATTGATGGGCTTCGGGCATGCCACCTATCTGAGAAACTTTGACTGGAAAAACCCGCGGACTTTGTGGGCGGATTCAATAAAGAAATCGCCTGATATCAGCAGGCCCTATCACAACCTGGGCAAATACTACCACGATAGGGGCTATCTGAAAAGAGCCCTGGAATTATATGAACAAGCCCTGGAAAAAACTTTGAATAACCGAAAAGACGAATTGTTCGTCACGTACTTTAACCTCGGGAAAGTCTGGGTTGAGCTGAGAGATTATGCACAGGCTGAATTATTTTTTAGGCAGGCCATTCACATGAATCCCTCATTTTGGCGTGTTTACAATGAGCTTGCCGGTCTCTATGACAGGCAAGGAAAGGATGATCTTGCTCATCAATACCTGTTAAAGGCCTTCAGGTTATTTCCCCATGATCCCGTCACCAATTTAAACCTCGGGCTTCATTATCTCCGAAAGCGGAGTCCCGAACAAGCCATGCACCATCTGAAGCAAGCAGTAGGCGCAAGGGAATTCAGATCAAAGGCTGTTTTATATATGGCCATAGCCCACAAACAAGAGGGTCGCCTTGGAAGGGCAGCCGTCCTTTTTCAGGAAGCCATAAGAGAAAAACCCCAGGATGTTAAAACCTACCTTCACCTGGCCGAAGTATATCTCAGAGCCGGTCATAAAACACGGGCGATTATGGAAGCCGAAAAAGCTGTTGGGTTGATCCCCAACAAGGATGTTTTTCAAAAAATTCTTGACGACATCCTGGCGACCGATAGTACCAGGAATATCCAGCCTGACTGGAGTATTGTGATTCCCCTGCTTGAAGAGGCGTTTGTGCGTAAAGCAAGTATCCTGGATGAATGGGGTGAGTTACTCAAAGAAACGAAATGAGCGAGCATACATAAAACAACACAAAAGGGGTGAAAAAAACGGGAGAGAGAATACTCTCTCTCCCGAGCCGCAGATTGTATGACTTACTTCTTGTGAACCGATCCGCCGGGGCCTGTAATTTCATAGCTCTCGCTGCCTGACGGGTGATAAGCACCCATAGTATACTGTTGTTCATCAGCCGCAGTTACCTCCAACACAACTGATACATTTCCCGGTGCCGAGATGTAGAGACCATACGTCGCACCGGTAAGAGTATCCTTCTCGCCGCAGTAGCTTGAATTGTCCACAAAATACGCCTCCTGGGCTGTCGCGGCATTTTTCAGATCTGACTGGGCGGAAGAGTTGTACGACCTCTGCCTGTATGCTGAGAACTGAGGTATGGCGATAGCAGCCAGGATTCCGATGATCGCAATAACGATCATCAACTCGATAAGGGTGAAACCTTGTTGGTTCTTCGTCTTGTTTAATTTCTGTAACATGGTAATTCTCCTTTCTTTAAGTTATTATTGTTAATCACTGGGTTAAAGATTTTGTTTTGGACCACTCACCTCCCTTCAATCTTAAAAAATCAACCTTTGTTACAATCTTTTGCAACTGCCATGCCATATTATAAAATTTATTATTTTCCTCAGATTATCCCATATTATTGCGGGCAGCTGGCCCCAATTTTCCGGCTCTATAGGTAAAAAGGGGGGTTTCTACACTGCACAAGGACATTAAGTATGCTTGGTGAAGGTGATTTTCACCTTTCAAGGGTGTTTTTCACCCTGAGGTTCTATCCCTGATACCCGCGTGTTACGCTTTTAAGGATGCTGAGACGCAAATTGAGCGATTTTTTGCAAAAATACTTTGTTAGTCTGTCATTGCGAGCGCCCACCGGGGCGGAGGCCCGAAGGGTGCGTGGCAATCTCAAAACAAAAGGCGAGATTGCTTCGCTTCGCTCGCAATGACATCTGGGGATCGCCCAATATAGGTAAATAAAGCGCTAAATATTCAATTTTATTAGTCGGTATTTAAGCGAATCAACGGTTATACCCAGAAGCTCGGCGGCGCGCTGCCTAGACCCTTGAGCTATCTCCATGGCCTTTAAGAGATAATCCCTCTCTATCTCGGTTATCACCTCATCCAGTTTTATTCCGTCAGGACTGAGGTCGGTGCGGCGTCTGTCTTCCCGTGCCAGAGCCTTCTTAAAATCCGATAGGGTCAAACTCTGGGGAAGCACGATGTTGGATGCTTCCAGCGCCACGCTGCGCTCAATGATGTTCTCCAGTTCCCGTATGTTGCCAGGGAATGGGTATTTTCCGAGTATATCCATAGCATAGGCGGATATTTTCCTGATATCCTTCCCCAACTCCTTGGAGTATTTCCCCAAGAAGTGGCGGGCCAAGAGGGGAAGATCCCCCTGCCGCTCCCGTAAGGGGGGCATGGGAATCTCGATTACATTGAGCCTGAAGAACAGATCCTCGCGAAACCTTCCATCCATCACCTCCTGCTCAAGGCTCTTATTGGTTGCCGATATAAACCGCACGTCCACGGTTCTCTCATGTGTCTCTCCTATCCTGGTAAAGGTCCTCTCCTGGATTACCCGTAAGAGCTTCACCTGAATGGCAGGGCTTAACTCGCCTACTTCATCGAAGAATACCGTCCCTCCGTCTGCGGCCTCGAATAAACCGCCCTTATCCGTGTTTGCGCCGGTAAATGCCCCTCTTTTGTAACCGAACAGCTCGCTCTCGATTAACGTCTCGGGAATCCCGGCACAATTTATCACCACAAAGGGCCTCTCAGATCGCGGGCTCTGCTCATGTATGGCCTTTGCTACGAGTTCCTTTCCCGTGCCGGACTCACCGGTTATCAGTATGTTTGTCTTGGTTTCAGCAACCCTTCGTATGAGCTCATAGACCTTCTTCATCTGCGGGCTCTCGCCGATTAAGCAGCTAAAATGGAGCCCCTCTGTGAGATGATTTTCCTCCCTCTCCCTCGAAGCCTCTTTGGTGTTGATCGCATCACATACGACCTTCTTGAATTCCTCAACCTCAAAGGGCTTGGGGATATAATCATAGGCTCCCTCCTTCATGGCCTCAACGGCCGTCTCAGCAGTGGCATAGGCCGATATCATGATCACCGGTGTTTCGGGGTTGATCTCCTTCACCTTTCGTAAAACTCCCAACCCATCAATGTGCTCCATCCGAATATCAGTGATCACCAGATCAAATGTTTCTCTGTCTAAAATCGAACAGGCATCCTCCCCGCTCTCCGCGCAACTTACCGTATAGCCCTCCCTGTCCAGGAGGATCTCGAGGAATTCCCGCATGCTTAATTCATCATCAACAACCAGAATTGCGCTCATCGGAGTTCCAGACTATCCTTCCCCCAACCATGGTGAGCATGGCTTTGCCCTTCATGCTCCAGCCGATAAAAGGGGAGTTATGGCTCTTGGAGTTGAAGTCCTCTTCGTGGACCACGTACTCCTTGTTCAGATCTATAACCGTCAGATCCGCCTCTTTGCCCTCCTCGATAGTACCGCCTTTTACGCTGAGGATGGTAGCGGGATTATAGGAAAGCTTTGCGATCGCAGAGGGCAGGTCCATCACCCCGTCCCTCACCAATTGCAAGGTGAGCGGCAGGGACGTCTCCAGCCCTATAATGCCGAATGCGGCCTTGTCGAACTCGACATCCTTCTCAAGAGGGCTGTGCGGGGCATGATCCGTTGCAATCACATCTATGATCCCCCCTGAGAGCCCTTTCTTGACGGCCTCTACATCCTTGGGTTCCCGGAGCGGTGGGTACATCTTGGCGTTGGTATCAAAGTCCATGACGGCACGGTGATCAAGGCTGAAGTAGTGAGGGGCCGTCTCTGCTGTTACCGGTATACCCTGCTCTTTGGCCTGCCGAATAAAGGCAACCGATCCCTCGGTGCTCACATGGGCAATATGAACAGGGCAGCCTGTGAGCTTCGCCAAGAGGATCTCCCTCACAACCATAACCTCCTCGCCGGCCGCTGGAATCCCGATCAAGCCCAGTTTGGTTGAAATGGCGCCCTCATGCATAACGCCACGATTTGAGAGATCGAGATCCTGACAATGGGATATAACCTGGAGGCCGAAGAAGGCCGCGTATTCGAGTGCCCTCCTCATGAGTTCGCTGTTGGTAACCGGCCTTCCATCATCTGACACCGCCACAGCGCCCGCCTGCTTGAGATCGCCGAACTCGGTGAGTGACTCGCTCCTCATGCCCTTGCTTATGGCTGCCACCGGATAGACCCGTATAAGGTTAGCCTTGCGTGCCCGATCGAGGATAAACTCCGTAACCGACCGTGAATCATTAATGGGCTTGGTGTTGGCCATGCACGCCACCGCAGTAAAGCCTCCAGCGGCGGCGGCCTTGCTTCCCGTTGCGATCGTCTCCTTGTACTCCTCCCCTGGCTCCCGGAAGTGGACATGCATATCAATGAGACCAGGTGTGACCACCATACCTGAGGCATCCACCTGCCGTATCTCGCTATCACGGGGCGGATGAAATGCTCCAGGGGGTAGGAGCCTGTCAATCTTTCCCTTGTTTATCAGGATATCGAGGTTTTTCTCCCTCATACCGCGAGGATCAACTATCCTTCCGCCCTTAATCCAGGTGATCATCCTTACCCCCTCCAATCAGCAAATACAGAAGGGCCATTCGTATCGCCACACCGTTCGTGACCTGATCCAGGATAACGGAATAGGGTCCGTCTGCCACCTTGCTGGTGATCTCAACCCCGCGATTGATCGGCCCTGGGTGCATGATAATGGCCTCCTTCTTCGCTCCCTTCATGAGATCCTCGTTGAGACCAAAAAACGTGGAATACTCCCTTGTTCCCGGGAATAGCATTCCGCTCTGCCGCTCGAGTTGAATCCGGAGCAACATGACAACATCCTTGCCCTTTAACGCCTTTGCGAGATCAAAGACCACCTTCACCCCGAGAGATTCAGCATGAACGGGAATCATAGTGGGTGGGCCCGAGACGGACACCTGAGCGCCCATCTTTCTCAGGCCTATGATATTGGATCGGGCTACCCTGCTGTGAGCGATATCCCCAATGATCACCACCCGCAATCCCTTAATCCTTCCCTTCTTCTTCTTGATCGTATAAAGATCCAGCAACGCCTGCGTGGGATGCTCGTGCATCCCGTCTCCTGCATTTATGACCCCTGCCTCCACGTACTTTGCCAGCAGATACGGGGCCCCGGATGAGGGATGCCGTATGACGATGAGATCGGGATTCATCGCTTGAAGATTTCGCGCCGTATCGATAAGCGTCTCTCCCTTCACCATGCTGCTATCCGATACCGAAAAATTGAGCGTATCCGCGCTGAGCCTTTTCGCAGCCATCTCAAAGGACGTCTTGGTCCTGGTGCTCGGTTCAAAGAAGAAATTGACTATAGTCTTACCCCTTAAGGTGGGAACCTCTTTTATATCCCGTGTTGATATCTCCCTGAACACATCCGCTGTATCAAAGATCAAATGTATGTCGCTTACGGATAGCTGTTCAATCCCCAGAAGACCTCTGTGTTGAAATCGGTACATCGATTCCATCACCCCATAATTCGTTGTGTTATGGGCAAAACAATAAGAGATGCCGCATCAACCCGCTCTTACCCGGAGCAAGGAATATGAAAAAAATCCCCTTCCCGCAATACCAGGAAGGGGTCCTTTTTTTGTGCCTTTGCGCCTTATCGGCTGAACTGTCAGTCTACCCCTTCTCCTGTGGATCCTTGAGCTCCTTTTCCTTGGGGGCAGCCTTCGCAGCAGGCGCCTTCTCAGGGGACTTCTTTTTTTCCTTACCGACCTTTTTTGACGCCTTTGCCAGACCCTTCTTACCCTTACCTGCCGTCGCCAATTGCATAATAGCCAGGGGCGCGTTATCGCCTTTCCTGGGCCCCATCTGTAAGATCCTTACATATCCGCCCTGACGGTCTTGAAAACGATCCTTTATCTCATCGAATAGTGTATGGGCCACCGATTTGTCCATGATATAGGAGAGGGCCTGTCTACGGGCATGGAGATCACCTCTTTTGGCAAGGGTAACCATCTTCTCAGCAATAGGTCGCGCCGTCTTTGCCTTTGCGTGTGTGGTTGCAATCTCCTCGTGTCTGAAAAGGGAGGTTACCAGGTTTCGTAACATGGCCCTACGATGGCTCGGGTCACGGCCCAGCTTTCTGCCTGCTTTTCTGTGCCTCATCGATCTGTATCCTCTTCCTTTGATGCCTCAGCCTCCCCTTCGCCCTCCTCAGGCAAGGGGAAATCTTCCAGTTTCATGCCGAAATGAAGGCCCATTTCCTCCAAGATGCCCTTTATCTCATTCAAGGATTTTCTTCCGAAATTCTTGGTCTTGAGCATCTCGCTTTCCGTCTTCTGAACCAGCTCGTATATATGCGTTATATCCGCATTCTTCAGACAATTGGATGAGCGTACCGAAAGCTCAAGCTCGCTCACCGGTCGAAAAAGATTTTCGTTGACCCTGGCTTCCTCATCGTTACTCTCCACCCCTTGCTCTTCAACCGGCTCTTCCTCAAAACTGATGAAAGGGGCAACTTGCTCCTTGAGGATCTTCGCAGCATATGCCAATGCGTCTTGTGGATTCACCGTGCCATCCGTCCATACCTCAAAGGTCAGCTTATCATAATCAGTCCTCTGACCAACCCGTGCATTTCCCACTACGTAAGTGACTTTCCTGATCGGTGAAAAAAGGGCATCAATCGGGATTACCCCGATCTGTTGATCCTCTGTTTCGTGTCTTTCCGCGGGAACATACCCCTTGCCCGTCTTTACCACCATCTCCGCACGAAGCACACCATCTTTATCGAGCGTGGCGATGTGCTGATTCGGATTCATTATCTCGACCTTATCATCGGTAATAATATCCTCAGCAGTTACTATCTTCTCACCCTTGACATCCAGATGGATCTCAATTGGTTCCTCTTCCTCTGCGAGGAGTTTTAGATTCACACTCTTCAGGTTCAGGATAAGGTCGGTGACATCCTCTCGTACGCCGGGGATGCTGGTAAACTCGTGAGGAACGCCATCGAATTGAACTGAGACAATTGCTGCTCCATGCAGGGAAGACAGTAGGATCCGTCTCAGGGAATTGCCGAGGGTAATTCCAAAACCCCTCTCCAGAGGCTCACAGACAAACCTCCCGTAGAAATCGCTGAACGTCTCTGGATCAACCTCAATTCTTTTGGGCCTTATCAGATCTCTCCAATGTTTTTGATGTTGCTTTTTCATTGGTATACATCACCTCAAAGACAAATTGTTGCAAGCCATCTTAAAACGGCTCATGATATCTTCAGAATAAACGGATTTTGTATTCGTGGTGCGCTTATTTGGAGTATAGCTCTACTATCAGCTGCTCATTGATAGGCATGGTCAATTCTTCACGGCTCGGAAAGGCCTTCACCACACCGCGAAAATTATCAATATCGACCTCCAGCCACGATGGTGTCTCTCGCCGTACCACGGTTTCCATTGCCTCTTGAATCACGGGGATCTTACGGCTTTTCTCTTTGACCTCAATTATATCACCGCTCTTTACCTGATAAGAGGGTATATTCACCTTGCGTCCATTCACTGTAAAATGATTATGTCTCACCAGTTGCCTTGCCTGATCCCGTGATGATGCAAAACCCATCCTATAGACCGTGTTATCCAACCGACGCTCCAGCAGGATCAACAGGTTTGTGCCGGTAATACCCTTCTTCCGCTCGGCATGGTGATAGTACCTGCGAAACTGGTTTTCAAATATCCCATAGATCCTCTTCACCTTTTGCTTTTCTCGCAACTGTATTCCATAATCCGAGACCTTACCACCCCTTCTCTGGCCGTGTTGCCCCGGCGCGTAAGAACGCCTCTCAAAGGCACATTTATCCGTATAGCACCTGTCTCCTTTCAGGAACAACTTGAGGTTTTCCCGCCTGCATAACCTGCATGAAGCCTCAATATATCGAGCCAATAATCTCCCTCCTCAACTCTTTCTATAATTCGTTTCTCGCGGTCTACGGCGAGCTTACACCCTTCTCCTTTTTGGCGGCCTGCACCCGTTGTGAGGGATAGGGGTCACATCCCGAATCACGGTTACGGAAAACCCATCTACCTGTAATGCCCGCAATGCTGCTTCACGTCCTACTCCAGGACCTTTGACGCGAACCTCTGCCGTTTTCAGACCCAGGCCCATTGCCTTCTTTAACGCGCTCTGGGTTGCCAATTGGGCAGCAAAAGGGGTGCTCTTTCGAGAGCCTTTAAAGCCTACCTGTCCAGGACTCGATTGGGCGATGACATTTCCGCTCATGTCGGTGATGGTAATGATCGTGTTATTAAAGCTAGCCTGAATGTGAACCACTCCATTTACAACCAA
>Ga0307422_1001584_pt1 | contig 11781 bp, 10 predicted proteins | sample SalMarWE160290MG_FD_202153 | JGI IMG/M metagenome (GOLD analysis project Ga0307422, IMG submission 202153) | Salt marsh sediment microbial communities from the Plum Island Ecosystem LTER, Massachusetts, United States - WE1602-90 | ecosystem: Environmental > Aquatic > Marine > Intertidal zone >...
GAAAAGAGTGGTCGAACCGAACGTGCATACGATATCTATTCAAGACTGCTCAAAGACAGAATTGTTTTTCTGGGCGGCCAGATTGACGACGCCGCGGCAAATATCATTGTTGCACAGATGCTGTTCTTAAGTAACGAGGACACAAAAAGCGATATTCATTTTTATATCAACTCGCCCGGCGGCTCCATCACAGCCGGACTGGCTATCTACGATACTATGCAGTTCCTGCGATGCGAAGTGGCAACGTACTGTATCGGTCAGGCGGCAAGCATGGCGGCCTGGTTACTGGCCGGCGGCCATGAAGGTAAGCGATTCCTGCTGGCAAACAACAGAATCCTTCTGCACCAGCCTTTAATCTCAGGACAATTAATCGGCCCGGCTACCGACCTTGATATCGAAGCACAGGAAATCATTCGCCTTCGGACGCGAATGTATGATATATTAGCTAAACACACGGGCCAGTCCTCCGAGAAGGTTGAAAAAGATTGCGACCGGAATCTCTGGCTTGACGCGGTCGAGGCAATCGATTATGGTTTAGCCGACAAGGTATTACAGAAAGCACCGGAAATCGTTAAGAACCAGGAACAAGAAGAATGAAAACCGGATACCAACACTTGATTCTCCATATTCGACGAGTATCGAGAATCAGCTACCAAAGACCTGTCATTTCTGCATTTTTTATTTTAATTTTTACTCTTGCCGTCACCGGCTGCAACAAGGCCAACGAGAAAGCCCAACTGCTTGAGAAAATTGAGCAACTAACAGAGCAAAATACAGAATTAACAGGTGCTCTTGTGCAGTCCAAATCAGAAAACGAAGAATTAAAAGGTCAGGTACAAGTCCTCTCCAGTCTGCCGGAAGAAGTTAAGGGAGAGAATCTATATAACCTGCAGAAAATCAAGATTGGACGTTATACAGATTTCTACGATAAAGACCACGACGGCAAAAAAGAAACGCTGATTGTCTATATACAGACGATTGACGACCAGGGTGACAAGATGAAGGCATCTGGTACCACAGAAGTCGAGCTCTGGGACCTGAACAAGCAGGACGGCCAGGCTATGCTCGCCCGGTGGAAAGTTGAGCCGGAAGAATTGAAAAAACTCTGGAACGCCACAATGCTCACCATCAATTACAGATTGACGTTCGATATCACCGAGATCGTTAAGAGTTTCAATAAACCTTTGACGGTTAAAGTTAAATTTACCGACTATCTGACCGGCAGGACCTTCGAAGACCAAAGAGTCATCAAACCATAAAACAGAGTGCTCTTTTCTGTCATCATGAGCCAGGAGTGAAACACCCGGCCGAGATATGAGAGGTAGCATAGCCAAATCTTTAATTTCAAATTTGAAATTTCAAGTTGTTCCGGTTATGATATCGCCATGCAGAAATTTCTCGATAAGTCCGTTCTCCGTAGTAATACTACGAAGGATGAAATAATATGCGGCGACTGCATTGAACTGCTGAGCAGGGTGAGCGAGCCTTTCGCCGATTTGATTTTTGCGGACCCGCCATTTAATATCGGTTACAAATACGACAAATACTACGATAAGGTCAAAAAGAAAAACTACATCGCCTGGACGAAAGAATGGATGAGCATTTGCAAAAAAGTCCTCAAGCCGCACGGCTCGTTTTATATCGCCATCGGCGACGAATACGCCGCTAATGTCAAACTCATCGCCGATGAGCTTGACCTTTTCATGCGGAACTGGATTATCTGGTACTACACGTTCGGCCAGCAGATGAAAAACAAATTCGCCCGGGCGCACACGCACATTTTTTACTTCGTCAACGACGAAAAGAATTTCACCTTCAATGACTATGCCGTGCGAGTTCCCTCCGACAGGCAACTGCTTTATAACGACAAACGTGCCAATCCTGAAGGTAAAATGCCAGATGATGTTTGGAACAGCTACTCGAGAGTTTGCGGAACATTCAAGGAACGCCTCGGCTGGCACCCATGCCAGATGCCGGAGAACCTGCTTAAACGAATCATCGCAGCAAGTTCCAATTCCGGAGATTGCGTGCTCGATCCTTTCAGCGGCTCAGGAACAACCGCAGCGGCGGCATATCAACTGGGCAGAAAATATACGGGGGTGGAAATCTCCGAGCAATACGTTGAAAATGCAAATAAACGTTTGAAAAAACTAAAAAAGGAAAAAGTAGTCAATCAGTCTCTCGAACCAACCGAACTGAACGAGCTTAAACGTCTTTCGATTGATATTGGAAAACCGCTGAAAGAAATTGCAGCAGATAAAAATCTTTTGAACCTTTTTACAAATCAATTCAATGTTCGTATGAACGGCCGAAAGAAATACGGTACTCAACAAATCACCACGGCGGTAAAGGATTTGACCGGTCTTAAGGACTCCTAATGGAGAAAAAAGCCCATGTGAAAAACACTCCATTCTCCGTAGTCCCGAAGGGATGCCTAATGGCACTACTGCGAAGGATGAAATTGTTCTTTGCGGCGCCATTTCTGGTTAGTGCCGTAATGCTGACGGTTATTCAGGCACCAATAGGCTGGTCACTTCTGGCGTGGGTGTCACTGGTGCCGTTCATTATCGCCTGCTCGCCTAAGACAAAACCCCGGCGATTATTTATTGTCACCTTCATCATCTCATTCTTTTACTGGCTGGGAAATCTCTACTGGATAGCCCCGATAACGATAATCGGCTGGATAACCATGTGCCTGTACCTCGCTGTGCTCTGGCCCGTGCTGGCGCTGTGCCTGCGTTATTGCCGGATGAAAAAAGTGCCGCTGTTTTTAGCATCAGCGGTCCTTGTCGTCGGCGTCGAAAGGATGCAGGGCCTTTTCTTAGGCGGATTTTTCTGGCGGTTCCTGGCACACAGCCAATATGAGAACATCGCAATCATTCAAATCGCCGATATCTTCGGTGCCGGAGGAGTCTCGTTCTTAATTGCAATGGTCAACGGGCTTCTGGCAGAATTAATAATAACAATCTCAAAATTCAGATTCCAAATTTCAAATTTATTTTCCATCAGCAATATCCTTAAAATAGTTATCGTCGGCGCAGCAGTTGCGGCAAGCATTTTATACGGCCGATGGAGAATTAGCCAGGAAGGCGAATGCATCCGGCCGGGCCCGATGGCAGCGTCACTTCAATCGAACGTCCCTCAGTCGGTTAAAAGGTCTTTCGAATCCAGTGACGTTTTATTCAATGACCTGATGGAGCAGAGTAACGCCGCTGCCGCTGCCGGTGCCGAGCTGATAGTATGGCCGGAAACAATGGTGCAGGCATACCTCGATACGGGTATATGGCCGTATCTGGAATCCTCCGAGGAACATATGATTTATGACCAGAAACTAAAAGATCATGCCAAAGACACCGCCTATGTACTGGTCGGCGCCTACGGAGCACAAATAGAACGAAACAACACCGAATCCTATGTGGCCAGATACAACTCGGCGTTTCTTTACAAACCGGACGGCAAAAAAGCACCGGAAAAATACGACAAAATTCATCTTGTGCCCTTCGGTGAAGTGCTACCCTTTAGAAAGAGTATCCCCTGGTTATATAACCTGTTGATGAAATTTACCCCCTACAACTTTGATTATTCACTCGACTACGGCAGCAACTACACAGTTTTTAATATGGCCGGTGACCCTAACCGTCAAATCCCGGATTATAAATTCAGTGTGATGATTTGCTACGAGGGGACGGCTCCGTACATTGCCAGAGGATTCGCTCTTGACGAACAGGGCAAAAAACAAATCGACTGGATTATAAATATCAGCAACGACGGCTGGTTCGTGCGATTCAAGGATGACAAAGTTATACCAAGCACGGAACTGCCTCAGCATGCGGCGGTTTGCGCCTTCAGGGCGGTCGAAAACAGGCTTGCCGTCCTGAGGAGCGTAAATACAGGCATAAGCTGTCTTATTGACAGTTCCGGGAGAATTAAAAACGGATATTCGGCTGGAACTTTACCCTCAGACGCTATGGCCCGTACAGGCATCTCAGGATGGTTTATCGACAGGGTCCCGATAGACAAGCGGACTTCTTTTTTCAGTAAATACGGCGAATGGCTCGATTTTTGTTGTGAAGTTTGTGTTTTTTCACTGATAATATTGTCGCTGTTAACTAAATTTGTCCGATTCAAAAATAAGAAAGTAATAGTTCGGAGTGGCCAAATGAAAAACAGGCGAAAAAAAGTCAAGACGCGAAAGTTAAAATTACTCGCTTTAACGATTCAAATCTCATTCTCTCTTTTTCTGATATTATTTGCCTGTGGCTGTGATTCTTTCCACACAGACCCGTTAGACAGAAACAACTTAACAATTGCCCAATCCGAGGCAATCCAAATCATCGGCCGGTCTTTAGCCGATACTGACCCGCTGGTCAGAGTGAACGCCATCGAAGTCGTCGCAACAACCAAACAGCTCAACTTCATGCCCCGCGTCCAACAGCTACTCCAGGACACATCTGCCCCTGTAAGGTTCGCTTCCGCTTTGGCTGTTGGAGATATGCAGTACACTCCAGCCATAAACATGATAAACCGTATGTTGAAAGACCCTGACAGTAATGTCATCATAGCTGCATCATACGCCATGGTCAGACTTGGACACCCTGAGTACATCAAGGTTCTTCGTGAATCGCTCTCCGATACAAATCAAACGGTCAGAGCCAATGCCGCCATGTTGTTAGGTAAGAGTAATGACAGGGGCTCGCTAAAGCTGTTATACTGGGTGCTTCAGGATAAAGATTCCGATGATAAGGTGACATACCAGGCAGCCGAAGCAATAGCAATGCTCGGTGACGAATCGATATATCCCAAGCTTTGGGCGATGCTTATAAGCGCCTATGCCGATGTCAGAGCGATTGGCGTAAGAGCAATGGGCACACTGGGAACAAGAAAGGCCGAAGATGCCTTAATCTCCATGCTGGACGACAGCGTCATCGAGGTCCGTCTCGCCACAGCCCAACAGCTCGGAGGGCTTAACAATACGAAGGGTGAATCCATAGTCTTGGATGTCTTCAGGAAAAACCTCGCCAAACAAATAGAGGTAGAGGCTCACGAACGAGTCTACGTACTTTCCGCCCTGGCCATAGGTCAAATCGGCACACCTGCCCTCACAGAATATCTCGGCCAACTTATGAAAAATGAGTCGAAATTTGTCCAGCTCGCTGCAGCAAAAGCCGTTTTCCAAAGCTCAATCAGATAAATATCCCTGAAAGCCCAATCTTATCGGAGCTTGCAATATCAATGCGAATCCTCGATTTTAATTTGGGGTATTTATTAAAAATGACTTGACCTTTCCGAGTTTTAAGCGTAAAATTATACTGTACTGCTTTAATAACAGGGCTTGGATCTTTTTTTCCTGACCCTGCGTGAAGTTAAGATAAGGTCCATATCTGATGGGCGCCGGTGGGGAAGCAGCCTTTCCAAAGGCACTATATGTCTCCAGAGTGCCCTGTCATGAGGTAATGGGTGTACTGAAAAAGAAAAATGCAAATCTATTGAAAGGAGCTTGTTTTGAGCACGCTTACTAAGATCCTAATAGTCCTGTTGACGATGTCGTCCATCTTTTTATGCGGTGTAGTTGTGACCTATGTCGGAAGTGCCGTTAACTTCGAAGAAAAATATAAATCCCGTCAAAACCAGATTAATTCATTAAGGCAGAGCAAGGAAGCAGCAGAAAACAAATTAAACAAATCTATTGAGCAATCACAACAGAAAGAGGCGGAATTAAACGAGTCGATTAAATCGCTGCAGTCGGAAATAGAGAAATTAGAGGCCGAATTAGTCGCCGCCAACAGAAAAAGAGACGAAGCCATCGAGAGAATGGATAACTGGCAGGCAATAGCAGCTGATTTCTCCAAAACCACTGAAACACAGGTAAAACTGGCCAAAGACGCTCTCAGCGAGAAAAACATAATTGATGAAGAGCGAATCAAGAACCTAAAAGAACTTGAAGAAAGGACCGTCGCTCTTATCGAGAAAATGGCTTTAATAGACCAGTTGGAAAAAGAAACCAGACGCCTGCGAGAAGAAAACACTGCACTACAGAAAAAAGTGGACCAGTTTATACAACAATATGGTAAAACTGTCTCCAAACCGACACCCGTCACACAGTTAATTGAAAAAGCTAAAGTAGCTCCACCGGCCACAGATATCGGCTTAAAAGGAGTAGTAAGCGCGGTCGATTTGGAAAATTCCTGGGCGGAATTATCAATCGGTTCGGCAAACGGCGTCAGGAAAAACATGGTTTTTCATGTTACCCGCGGTGATAAGTTCATTTGTGATATTGTAATTTTCGAGGTCGATCCCGAAAAGGCGGTCGGTGTTCTGGAACTCGTGCAGGAAATACCGAGAGTCGGTGATTCAGCAAGTACTAATTTATAAAGAACTATTTGAGGTTGACTTATGAGTCCGGTTATGCAGACTCAGGATAAAAAAGCATCAGCAAGTGATAACCTTTACACGGTTGTGTTGGCCATAGCGTTCTTCGCAGTTCTGGCTACCGCAGCGCTTGTCGCTTATCTGTGCTATACACAATACGGAACGGTCTTCAAAATCGCGTCGTAAATCTTTATTGACAATACCGTTCTCGATAGATATAAAAAGAAATCGACCGGAAATTGTCAGTTGTGCAAAATATAAAACAGGCATATTATTGTTGAAACGGGATTTCGGTTAATTCGCCTGACCAGTAATTACTTTTTGTAAACAATACTTCAAACAAAGGATTGCTTCTTTTCAAAGTATATCCAATCTGCAGATTGCACTAAGATTGTTTGAGAAAGGAGTCGGTAGTGCTACTGGACACAGTCTTGGGTTGGTTCAGTATGGATATGGGTATCGACCTGGGTACCTGCTCTACTTTAGTTTGTGTCCGCGACAAAGGTATTGTCCTCAATGAACCCTCCGTAGTTGCCGTTCGCAAAGGAACCAATGTTGTTCTCAACGAAGGTCAGGCCGTCGGTCTGGTCGCCCGCGAAATGCTGGGTAAAACACCGGGCTCGATTAGTGCGATAAGACCCTTAAAGGACGGCGTAATCAGTGACTTCGAAATCACCGAAGCGATGCTGGGCTATTTCATTCGCAAAGTGCACGGCAGGGGCGGGCTTGTAAGACCTCGAGTCGTTATCGCCGTGCCAAGCGGGATAACCGCAGTAGAACGCAGGGCTGTTATCGATAGTGCTGAACGCGCAGGAGCCCGCAGGGTCTATCTGGTAGATGAGCCGATGGCAGCGGGAATCGGGGCCGGGCTGCCCATTACAGAACCCACAGCTTCAATGGTGGTAGATATCGGCGGAGGAACAACCGAAGTGGCAATAATGTCTCTGGCTGACATAGCCACCGCCGAATCAATCCGCATCGGCGGCGACGATATGGATGAAGCGGTAATCAATCATCTAAAGAAAACTTATAACCTCCTAATCGGTGAGGCAAGAGCGGAAAAAGTAAAAATACAGGTCGGTTCCGCCGCCCCGCTGGAAGAGGAATTGACAATGGAAATAGCCGGCAGGGACACAATCTCAGGCCTGCCGAGAAAAATTGTAATCACCAGCGAGGAAATTCGTGAAGCCCTCCGCGACCCCATTGCAACAATTATAGATACGGTCACTATGACACTGGAAAAGGCCGAACCTGAATTAGCAGCGGACCTGATTGACAACGGCATACATATCTGCGGCGGCGGCTCATTACTTCGCGGCATGGATACAGTCTTAGCAAACGCAACAGGTCTGAAGGTCGAAGCAGTCGAAGACCCGCTAAGCTGTGTGGCTCGCGGTACCAGCGTCTATCTCGAAAACCTGGAGTTGTGGAAGGATACAATGGACCATAGCGAATATGGATGGGAATAGATAGTCATGCGTATTGCGCATTGTGTCATTCGAATGCAAGCAAATTAATATACGCAATACAAAGATAACTATGGCATGGAAGCAAAGCACATTCAGGACCAAAACCCGCCGGAAGTCAATACTGAACTCTCTGTCCAGAAGGATGTTATTTACCTGGCTAATGTTAGCTGGCTTTATTCTGATTCTGGCCCCGCAGCAATGGACTAACAAATTCCAGTTCGCATTCATTAGGATTTTCCGCTGGCCGCTTAAAATCGGCAGTGAAATCTCGCTTGCCAGTCCGACTCAGCAGCAATTCTCAGATTCATCGGACCAGACAATAATCCGGTACGAAAACCATATCGCTAATCTCGAACAAAGTCTTGAGCAGGCAAATCAGAAAATTAACCAACTCTCCGGCTTACGTAACAGATTCCCACTGCTCAAAGGTGCCAAACTGGAAACGGCCGATATCTCAACGGTCACTATTAGCGACACACAGGCGGAACTGATTATTAATCGCGGCACAGATGAAGGCCTGATGAGCAACCAGTTTGTCATCGCCAATAACAGTATCATCGGGACCATAACCGAAGTCTCGAACCGTCTGGCCCGCGTGAAGTTGTTCACGGACAAATCATCCAATATTGCAGTGAAACTTGGCAAATCGGAAGTCAAGAGGGTAATGCGGGGCATCGGCAACAATTCAGCCAAAATCCTGAATCTCCAAACAAAACATAAAGTGGAAACCGGCGACCGGGTGTTTGCCTGCAAGAAACCGGGACTTCTGGACGTGCCGATGATTATAGGAATAGTGACTCAATGCAAGAGGGACGACCAGCAACCGTCGGTCTGGGATATAACGGTTCAACCGGCCTGCGATATAACAAAGATAGATAGCGTAACCGTAATTATTATGAATCCATGACGACAACCGCGGCTCCGCCGTCAGGCGTGCCCAAGAAATTACCTGAGGATAAATAAATGCGATGGTACCGGTTTGCAGTATTAGTCTTGATAGCTACGATTCTGCAGGCCGGATTTTTGTCGAATTTTAGTATTAAACCCGATTTGCTGTTAATCTTCCTTGTTTTTTTCGCCGTTTACAGCAACACATCCGAAGCAATTATCAGTTCCTTCACAATAGGTTTTGCCGCCGATTTAATCGGCCCGGCTATGGGACCGCAGACAATCAGCTTCGGACTTTTCGGAACGGCTCTGGCATACCTGCACCGCGTCATTGCCATAAGAAAAATGCCCTATCAGGCACTCGCTATATTCATAACGTCAATCCTCGCCGGCACCCTTGCGTATCTGCTGAACCTGATTAAGAGCGAACCAAATCCAGCAATCACCTATAGTGACATTTTCAAAACAGCTTTTTACTCAGGTATTGTGGGGCCGTTTCTATTCCTGCCGTCGGCCTGGTGGATGCGTATAAAAACAACTCGTTTCCGCAGGAACAGAGTTACGAGGTAAGCTGATAGCATATTATACAACAAACTGATGCAAGTACACATTTGCCCATAAACAGTCATGTACGACAAACGAATTAAAATTTTCATTATCTTCAGCGTGCTATTACTTCTGGTCTGTCTGGCTCGACTGGCTCAAATGCAACTGCTGGCGGTTTCCCGTGTTGAACATGAGGTCGCCGAGCTAAAAGAACGAAGAGGTCTGACCCAGCAGCTCAACACGCTGCGAGGCAAGATTCTCGATAGAAGCGGCAGAATCTTAGCCGTCGATGAACCTGGCTTCTGGGTGCACATAGATTACGAACTAAGCTGCTTTCTGGATGAGCGTGTTCAGAAAGGAAAAATCCTCAGTGCAGCGAAAAAAAAAGACCCGGAACTGAGCACTTCCGATATGAAAGAGAAAATCCACAACAGGATTGAGGAAATACAACAGATAATAAATATCTGTGCTCAACTCGGCGATATCGAACCGTCGGAAATACAAAAAATTAACGATTTCATCTGGAACAGGCGTACGTTCCAGGCTTGGCGGGAGAAATTCCCGAACTCGGAAGTCTTTAATAATTACAACAGCAAAATCAGCATCCCGCTTTCTGTGGCAATCGCCGATTTCAACGAAAAACAACCCGATCCTGACAAGCAAATCGAACTTATCAGCAAGGTCAACATTGCCGAAATGAACCAAAAATGGCCGTTATTAAAACTTAATACCGACGACGATATTTTCGCCGCCCAGTTAGAATTTCTCAACGTTGACGGCGTCGAGATTCTACCGATAGTACAAAGGTCATATCCCTACGACACCGTCGCCGCCCAGACGATAGGCTGGGTCGGGCTGGCAACACAGCAGCAGGATAGAGAGCTTTTTGAGAACGACAGGTTATCACGCTATTTAGAAGGCGAAGTCTGCGGTAGAGAGGATGGAGTCGAGTATGTCTGTGAATCTATCCTCCGCGGCAGGCGTGGCGAAAAGAATTTCGACATCGACAAACAGCTCGTCAGCCGAATCGAGAGCCGTCTGGGTCAGGACGTTGTGCTGACGCTGGATATCGAACTGCAAAAGCGAATCGAAAATTACCTCACTTCTTACAATCACGACCCGAACTGCGGACCGGGGATGTCGGCAGTTATACTCGATGTCGCCACAGGTGACATCCTCGCATTGGTTTCATTGCCGGTTTACGATTTAAACCGCATCAGGTACGACTATGATAACCTCGCCGCTGATGCGAACAAACCGCTGATAAACCGGGCAATAAACGCGCTGTATCCGCCCGGCTCGGTAGTAAAGCCGTTGATTCTCATTGCAGGACTGGAAACCGGCATGATTACCACCGATGAAGTCATTCCCTGCCCGGCTCAGCCGGCACCTGAGAACTGGCCCGACTGCTGGATTTATAAAGATCATCGCTCAGGTCATAGTAATATGTGGGAAAATATCGCCCGCAACGCCATCAAGGGAAGCTGTAATATTTATTTTTCCCATCTGGCCGACCGTCTGGATCCTTTAATCCTACAGCATTGGCTCTTTATGTTCGGTTACGGCCGGATAGCATTGTCACCACCTGAGACGATAGCTCAGACAGAATTCAGCAGAAACCTTCGGCAATCGCCCGGAATCATCTCAAGCAGTGTCCCGAAGGGCGAAGATTTGACCGTAGAGCAGATACCGCCCTTAAGGGACACCGAGAGAAGGTACTTCGGCATAGGCCAGGGCACCCTGCGAGTGACGCCTTTGCAGGTGGCAAATACAATGGCGACAATCGCCCGCGGCGGCATCGTAAAAGCCCCAAGGTTATTCAAAGAAATGCAACATTCGCAGGACGTTCCACTTAAGATATCACCGGAGACATTAGCAATAGTCTTCGATGGTATGAGTGCCGTGATTAATGAGATTAACGGTACGGCTAACAAAGAATTCGGTCCGGTCCTGTATACTTTTACCGAACAGGATGTAAAACTATACGGCAAGACCGGCTCAACAGAGGCCCCGGAACACGCCTGGTTCGCTGGCTTTGCCGAGGACGACACCGGCCGCAAACTCGCATTCGCCATCGTTGTCGAAGGCGGCGAGCACGGCTCGAGCGACGCTGCGCCGCTGGTGCGTGACATCATACAGTTCTGTATCGAATACGACTATATCGGCCAAGCCCTACATCCAATCCAAGGAATATAATAATGACGTTCCTTTACAAAAATGCTTAGAAACACAAGCTGTTACCCGTTTCTTAAAGATTCTATTAAGTACTTATCCAAATCCGGCCTGTTTAATCAAGTGGATTTCTGTTAGCCGTCCTGAAACGGTAATAAACAAATTTTGTTCTCCCTGGAATTCGCTTTCAATCCTCTGATAATCCGACGCCTTCGAATTAATATCCAGCTTAAAAATCCATCGCAAATATTGTTAATGTTGTCAGTCTCTTTATAGCTTCGTAACAACGAATGCTAAAACACTCTGAACCAATACAATTTTTAAGAATTGGTGGTAA
>Ga0307422_1001586_pt1 | contig 11769 bp, 10 predicted proteins | sample SalMarWE160290MG_FD_202153 | JGI IMG/M metagenome (GOLD analysis project Ga0307422, IMG submission 202153) | Salt marsh sediment microbial communities from the Plum Island Ecosystem LTER, Massachusetts, United States - WE1602-90 | ecosystem: Environmental > Aquatic > Marine > Intertidal zone >...
TTCTCGCTATTCGATTGCTACGAGCAGGGAGCTAACCCCTGAAAATCTGGAACTGTGGGCTCGTCGAAAGGGGATCCATGTCATTGGGAGCGGTGATGTGTTTCACCCAGGATGGTATGAGGAACTGAGTGAGAAGCTCGTTCCGGCTGAGGATGGTTTGTTTGCACTCAAGGAAGAATACCGTATACGAGATGAACTGTTTCCCTCACAGGACCTGCCGCCGGTAAGGTTCATTCTCTCAGGAGAGATAAGCAGTATTTATAAAGACAGGGGGAGGGTGCGGAAGGTTCATAACCTGATCCTCTGCTCGTCATTTGATACGGTTAAAATTATTCAGGCCGCCCTTGAGGCCGTGGGAAATATAAGATCCGATGGCAGGCCCATCCTCGGGATCGCCTCGAGGGATCTGCTGGAGATTGCATTAGAGGCGGGCAGTGGCACTGCCTTTATCCCCGCGCATATCTGGACCCCCTGGTTTTCCGTGCTGGGATCAAAGTCGGGCTACGATACTGTTGAGGAGTGTTTCGGCGATCTCTCCGAGGAGATCTTTGCACTGGAAACAGGGCTTTCGTCAGATCCGCCGATGAACTGGCTCTGCTCGTTTTTGGATAGATATACGCTTGTTTCAAACTCAGACGCCCATTCTCCTGAAAAGCTGGGCAGGGAGGCCAATCTCTTTGACGCAGCGCTCTCGTATTCGAGTATCGTCTCAGCGATGAGAAAGGGGGGCGATCAAAGGTTCCTGGGCACCATAGAGTTTTTCCCCCAGGAGGGCAAGTACCACCTTGACGGGCACAGGAAGTGCGGGATCTGCTGGAGGCCGCAAGAAACCCTCGAGCATGGGGGCATCTGTCCCGTTTGCGGGAAAAAGGTTACGGTGGGGGTACTGAATAGGGTTATGCAGCTCGCCGACAGAAGAGATCCAGAAGACAGACCCCATAAGCAGAGGTACTTTTCCATCACACCATTGAAGAACCTCATTGCGGAGATCAAGGGTGTCAACCCGGAAAGCAAGGGGGTCCACCTGGAATACGAGCGTATTTTGAAGAGAGGCGGCCCTGAGTTTTCTCTCCTGCTCGAACTTCCTTATGAGCGGATTATGGAGATCTCCGATGAGATACTGGCAGAGGGCATCAGACGGATCAGGAGCGGGGAGGTGTTCATAGAGGAGGGCTACGATGGGAACTTTGGCCAGATACGGGCCTTCAGGAAAGGGGAGATACAGTCCCTCTCCTCCCAGATATCCTTCTTTAATCGGTCATTCAAGACCCCGGGCAAGGTTACGAGGGTTGCTGAGGGCCTGGAGATTCAGGGCCTTCAACAGGGGCACTATAACCTGAAGGGCTCAGGAGAGGAACAGGACCATCCTTCCGGAGGATTAGCCGTGAACCCGGCACAGCAAAAGGCCGTGGATCACTTTGCCGGTCCTTGCCTGATCCTGGCTGGGCCAGGCACAGGCAAGACCTTCACCTTGAGCATGAGGATCGTCCGGCTCATCGAACAGAGGGGAGTAAATCCGACCTCCATCCTCGCCATTACCTTCACCAATAAGGCTGCGGAGGAGATGAGGAAACGGATCATGAGCGCCGTGAACGCTCAGGACATGGCGAAGGAAATCACGATCAGCACCTTTCATGCCTTCGGCATGGCCCTGCTCAGAGAGTATGCCCCTGTATTCGGAAGATCGTCAGGGTTCGCTCTATTTGGAGATGAAGAGAAGGCCTCTGTCCTCTGCTCCTCTCTCGGAGCGAGGCAAAGGGACCTCCGCTCCCTCTCAGAGAAGATCAGCTTGGCCAAGAGCAGGATGGAGATTTCACCTGAGGGAGGTGAGCTCGAAGCCCTGTATAACGCCTATGAGGAAGCCCTGAAGTCCAAGGATGCCTTTGATATTGATGATCTCATCGTTTACCCGGTAAGGCTTCTGAGGGATCATCCTGATATAGGTGAGACCGTGAGAGCACGCTATCCCTGGATCTGCATCGACGAGTATCAAGATATCAACAGCGCCCAATACCATCTCATACGGCTTCTGGCGCCTGATCGGGAATCCAACCTCTTTGCCATTGGAGATCCCGATCAGGCCATCTATGGGTTTCGGGGGGCGGACCACAGCTTTATAGGGAGATTTAAGGAGGACTATCCAACTGCGGCGATCCACGAGCTACGGATATCGTATCGGTGTTCGCAGACGATCCTGGATGCGTCGGCTCAGGTCATGGGGTCTCATCGAAGAGGCCATGTGTTGGAAGGGTTAGAACAGGGCGTGACGGTTCACATTCAGGGGTGCGCCACTGCCAAGAGCGAGGCGGAATTCGTGGCAAGAACCATAGAGAGGCTCATGGGAGGCGTGAGATTCTTCTCGATCGATAGCCGCATCACCGACGGTAGCGATGAAGGGGAGGAGCTGTCCTTTTCCGATTTTGGCGTACTGTTTCGGGTATCCAGGATGGCCCCAGCCATAATCAAGGCCTTTAATGATCACGGCATTGCTTACCAGCTTGTAGGGGAGAAGCCCTTTTACAGGCAGGAGCCGATCAGCACTATGGTTGAAGTTCTTCGCCTCTCCACCACACGGCCCTTTGATACGATGCTCTTCCAAAGGCTGCGGGAAAAGGCCGTCCAAGGATTAACAGAATCAGCCCTTTCGGAGATACGGGACAAAACCGCAGTCTCCACGGCGGAGAAAACAATAGCGGAAATCGTGAATGCCTTTTTCCCACAAGTAATGGCTGAATACCGGAACTCTGTCGAGAGATTCCTCTCCTTGGCCAGGGAGTATGGACCCGAGATCTCATCCTTTCTCTCCTTTCTTCAGCTTGGAAGCCCTGTGGATACTTACAGAAGGGCAGCCGAGCAGGTAGCGCTCATGACCATGCACGCGGCAAAGGGCCTGGAGTTCACCTATGTGTTTATCATCGGATGCGAGGATGGGATTATGCCGTACACGATGTTCGCAAAGGAAAGACCTGACATCGAAGAGGAAAGGAGACTCCTTTACGTGGCTATGACAAGGGCCAAGAAGGCCATTTTCCTGTCCCACACAAAAAACAGGAACCTCTTTGACATGAACCTCAGCCTCCCCATCTCTCCATTCCTCGTAGAAATAAAAGATGAGCTAATCAAGAGGGGGGCAGCGGAGAAGAGAGTGAAAAAGCCACAGGACAGCCAGCTCTCTCTCTTTCGCTAGATACCCCAGATGGAACGCTCTATAAAATTCTCTTGGAATTATTTCATCTGAAATTGTAAGATGAGATAAAAAGGAGACGAACCGAGGCAGGGCATATGAAGACTGACCGGGACAAGGATCATAAGGTAATACGCCTCGATGAGGTGTGGAAGGCGAGGGGCAAAACTGTTCATCTCACCGCTATCCTCATGGACAGCAGAAGAGTTGCAGAGGCAATACGGCAGAAGACGTGCATCCTCTGCGAGAAAACAAAGATGTGTGTAAACAAGACAGGTCTCTGTGCGGCCTGTTATCTAAATCTTACCCCCGAGGACAAGAGGGTTGCGGATGAGGAGGCGAGGCATAAAAGGGTTGAGCTTAGGGTGATCGATGACCGGTGGGGGGAACAAGAGGATACCTAAGGCCTAATCGAAGGGCGTTAGGATCTCACAGCCTGTTTCTGTTACGAGTAGCGTTTGTTCGAACTGGGCGGAGAGGCTCCCGTCGTCGGTAACAGCGGTCCACCGGTCAGCAAGGACATGGAGGCTGGGTTTTCCGAGATTGATCATCGGCTCTATGGTGAACACCATGCCGGGAACAAAGGGAATGCCTTCTCCCTTTTTGCCATAATGGGGGACCTGGGGAAGTTCATGAAACTCGAAGCCGACCCCATGACCCACGTACTCCCTTACAACCGAACATCCTTGGGCTTCCGCGTAGCTCTGAATGGCATGGCCGATATCGCCGATTCTATTACCCGGCTTAACGGCCAGGACGCCGCGACGTAAGCACTCCCTGGAGACGCTCACTATCTTCTGAGCCTCTTTGCCGGGAGATCCGACAAAGAAGGTCATGCTCGTATCTGCGTAGTATCCGTCTAGGATGGGGGTGACATCCACGTTTACGATATCGCCGTCTTGCAGGACGGTATCGTCGGGAATCCCATGGCAGATCACCTCGTTCATAGAGATGCACACGCTTTTCGGGAAACCATGGTAATTGAGGGGTGCGGATCGTGCGTTGTGCTGTGTGGTTATTTCTTCCACGATGGAATTGATTTCGTTGGTGGTAATGCCCGGGGCTATATGCTCTTCAACGCCCTTAAGGATGGCAATAGCGACCCTGCCGGCCTTCTGAATGCCGATGATATCGTCCTTTTCCTTGAGCTTTATGTTGTAGAGGCTATCATACTGAACCTTTAGCTCCTGAAAGGTGTGCGCAGATCGCATACTCCTTAGCCTTCTCTTTAGTTTTTTGTAGCTCATATGCTCTTGGCAAACTCGTTAAAACCCTGAAATTCGATGAGTTCGTAAAAAGGTCTCTAATCGCCAGAATGACTAAAAAGACAGATTTCAGGCTTTTTACGAAACCATCACTATTATGAAAAAGATAGATCCCTGGATAAACCGGGGGGATAATAGGGGATACAAGGGAGTTGGTCAAGGACTTTTAGCCCCTTAGCTGATGATTATGCGGCTCATACCATGAGAGAGGTTTGCGAAATGGACAAGGATAAGCCCAAGATACGGGAGGATCTGGAATTCATCCCGGCGCGATCACAGAGCGGAACGGTTATCATGATACGCGACAGGCTCGGCTTGGTGAAAGAGGTGAGGGTAATTAACCACGAGCTCTATAGGTTCATGGCCATGCTCGATGGGACGAGATCCGTTCGGGATATCCAACTGGATATGATGCGGGAGCAGGGAGGCAGATTGATACCGATTGAGGACATCGAACACATCTTGAATGAGCTGGAGACATCGTATCTTGTGGACACCCCTCGGTACAGGGAGATGAAAGAGCAAATCGTCAGGGTTTTTTGCGATCAAACAATCAGACACCCTGCTCACGCCGGTCTTTCATACCCAGAGGATCCCGGAGAGCTTGAAAGGCGGCTGGACGATATCCTCGCCGCTGGGCAAAGGCCACCAATGCCAGAGGGGAATATTGCAGCTTTGGTGGCGCCCCATATCGATTTAGAGGCAGGCAAGCGGGTATACTCGATTGCATATGGGAGCATAATGACAGCCGTCCCAGAGAGGATCGTTATCTTGGGTGTGGGGCATGCTATGCAGGGGGATATGTTCTCGCTCACCGCAAAGGCGTTTGAAACGCCATTGGGCATGGTAGAGACCGATCATCGCTTGGTAGAAAAGCTATTAAGCACGGATAGTCGATGCACCTCGAGCGATGATTTCGCTCACAAGGACGAGCACTCGATAGAGTTTCAGCTTATCTTCCTTCAATATGTGCTGAGAGATGTGCACTTCACCATAGTCCCCATACTGTGCGGATCGCTTTTGGGGAGCATGGATGAATACAGCAGGGAGAGGTATCGATCCATGGCCGGAGATTTTCTCAGGCTTCTCGCGGATGTTGCAGGGGATGGACGCACGCTCGTAGTGGCCGGGGTTGATTTCTCACACGTGGGGCCGAAGTTTGGCCATGATATGCCGGCTTCTTTCATTATCAATCGCTCCGAAGCGCATAATAGACGGCTTCTTGATTCTCTCTGCGAGATGAACGCCGATGGATTCTGGACGGAGTCAAAAAAGGTCAATGACCGCTATAATGTGTGTGGTTTTTCTGCCCTCGCATGCCTTCTTGAGATCCTGCCCTTAAGCCAAGGCCACCTGTTGGACTACGGGGTATTTCAGGAGGAGGCGACGCAATCCGCAGTAAGTTTCGCCGCAGTGCTCTTCGTGAATTAAGGTGATAACGGTGAAGATTTTTCCTCGAGCGATTGATGCGCTTGTTCTGGTGGGGAGGATTGATGAGTGAATTTTTTGTAGGCGATGTATAACCGTTGTGCGATGGTGATGTAGCCCCCGATCACGAGCACCCACAGGCCCATGATGAGATAGTGGTGGAACAGGAGCATGAGAAATATAATCAGAATCCTTTCTGGTCGTTGCAGGAGGCCTATGGAGCCGAATTCCAGAAAGATCTCCGCCTTGGCCTTGATGTAACTCGTAACCAAGCAGGCTATAAGGGCCAGGAGGCCCAGGATAAAGATTCCCTTGCTCCCGGCCTTGAAACCATAGAAGATGATCGCAAACAGGATGGTGCTGTCGGCTATCCTGTCCATTACCGAATCGAAAAGGGCACCGATGGGGCCCGCAGTATTCTTTCTCCTTGCCAACGACCCATCAAGGGCATCAAAGAACGAGAAGAACAAGAAGAGGCAGGCGCCGAGTTTCCACAGCTCGAAATATATGAGCAGCGAGGATAAAATGGTGCCGAAAAAGCCGATAAAGGTCAGCTGGAATGCAGTGACGCGGCGTCTGATCAGGAAATCGACCACAGGCATCGATATTTTTTCAAAAGGCCCTTTGAGATGATGTATCATTTTCTGTTTTCTTTCCCTACATGCCTTCACACCCATTCTATCAAATTTGTGACTACTCACGTAGTCAGCCTGAAGCTGTTTAGACTGAAGGCTTAAAGTGATCAGAGGAACAGTCATGCCGCACTTTGTTGAAGAAACAGAAGCTTCTCGCACCAAACATGGCTTCAAAATGCGCCGTATCCCTGTTCTTCCCTAACAGCCTTCAGCCTACAACCTATCTGCTCCTAAGAAACTCGAGCAAGTTTCTTTCATGTATAACCCTGAAGCGAAGCGTCGGGGTCATTTGCCGAGTAGTTACTCAAATTTTATCTTAAGCGAAATGTTCTTTAAGGTCAAGGAGATGTTTTATTCGATGAAAATGGATTGACAGCCAAAGGATAAACGATTACATACATCACTTATTGATGCGAAGCAGAGGGCAGCAGGGCGCCGTGGTGCAGGAAAGAGAAGGAGGCTATGGCCAGTAAAGGTAAGCAATGGTTCATAAGGCTTGACAGGGAGCTCTGTAAAGGATGCTACCTTTGTGAATCGGTATGCCCCCTGGGTTTACTATCGGTTTCCGATAGGCTGAATCAAAAGGGCTACTATCCCGTGCATTACAAGGAACAGGATAAGGCAGTAGAGGAGCATCAGTGCAAGGGCTGTGCGCTGTGCGCTATCGTCTGTCCTGAGATCGCTATTGAGGTATACCGTGTCTGAAAAATTGCTCATGCGAGGAACGCACGCAATTGCCGAGGCAGCAGTCAGGTCCGGCTGCCGATTCTATTTCGGATACCCCATAACCCCGCAAAACGAGCTCACCGAATATATGGCCAGCGCATTGGCTGGCCTGGAAGACGGCGTGTTCATTCAGGCTGAGAGCGAACTGGCTGCAATCAATATGGTTATCGGCGTTTCAATGACGGGAAAACGGGTCATGACTTCCTCATCCAGCCCCGGGATAAGCCTGAAACAGGAGGGGATATCATATCTAGCTGCTCAAGAACTTCCCGCTGTCATCATCAATACCATGAGGGGAGGACCTGGGTTGGGGAACATCGCCCCATCTCAGGGCGATTACTTTCAAGCCACAAGGGGCGGCGGCCATGGGGACTATCGGACGATTGTCCTTGCCCCCAGCTCAGGCCAGGAATCCGCAGACTTAACGAGGATGGCATTTGAGTACGCCGACCACTATAGGACTCCGGTCTTGATTTTGGGAGACGGGATGATAGGTCAGATGATGGAGCCAGTCGTGTTTCCGGACCCGATCGATCCAGGTTCCCTTCCACCGAAGCCATGGGTGCTCGACGGTGCGAAGGGCAGATCGAGCAGGATCATAAAATCCCTTATCCTGGATCCAGCCGCTATGGAGGAACACAACTGGAAGCTCTTCAGAAAATACGAGATGATCGAGAGGGAACTTCCTCAGGCAGAGCGATTTTTCACCGATGATGCTCGTCTGGTAGCGATTGCCTACGGGACAGCGAGCAGGATCGCAAAAGGTGCGATAAAGAGGGTGAGGGAAATGGGACTAAAGGTAGGGCTGTTCAGGCCGAAGACCCTTTGGCCGTTTCCTGCGAGGGAGTTGCGTGAGTTGAGCAGCGTGGTTAGCGATTTCTTGGTATTCGAGATGAGTACCGGTCAGATGCTGGAGGACGTGAAGCTGGCGCTGGAGGGAAGGAGAAGGACCCACTTTTATGGGAGACCCGGCGGGGTTATATCTACCCCGGACGAGATTGCGAAGGTGATCACGAACATTTACTACCGTCAAGGACTTGAGACAGAGACATAGATGAAAAGGGTATTCGGCAGGCCGAAGAGCATGAAAGATGCTGCGTTTCATTACTGTCCCGGCTGCGGGCACAGTGTGATTCATCGACTGATTGCAGAGGTTATCGATGAGTTGAATATACGTGACAAGGTGATTGGTGTTCCTCCGGCGGGCTGTGCAGTGCTCGCCTATGACTATTTCGATGTGGATATGGGAGAGGCGCCACACGGGCGGGGGGCTGCAGTGGCCACCGGCATAAAGAGGGCGCTGCCGGAAAGGATCGTGTTCAGCTATCAGGGTGATGGTGATATCGCGGCTATTGGAACAGCGGAGACGATCCATGCGGCGAACAGGGGAGAGTGCATCACGGTTATCTTCGTGAACAACGGCGTCTATGGGATGACAGGCGGTCAGATGGCGCCGACGACCATTGTGGGGCAGGTTTCAACAACGACCCCCGGCGGGAGAAATACAAACAGGGATGGGGCGCCGATTGACTTGAGCGAGATGCTGGCTATTACCAATGGGAGCGTCTATATAGAGAGGACGGCAGTCAATACCCCGAGGAATATTGTGCGCACGAAAAGGGCAATACACAAGGCCTTTCAGGTACAGATGCAGGGTTTGGGGTTTTCCCTGGTAGAGATCCTCTCCGCATGCCCCACGAATTGGAAGAGGTCACCGGTACAGGCCAATGAATGGATCGGCTCTGAGATGACGAAGATATTCCCGCTTAAGGTCATCAAGGATACGACGGCGGGGGATCGAGAGGCCTTGGAATAAGGGCTGCGCTATGCTTATAAAGGTAATTTTTTCGGGTTTTGGCGGTCAGGGGGTATTGATGATGGGCTACCTACTCGCGGTGGCCGGCATGAGGGACGGAATGCATGTCACCTATCTTCCCTCTTATGGCGCCGAGGTTCGGGGGGGCACTGCAAACTGCACGGTATCCATCTCAGATGAGGAGATCGCCTCACCGGTGGCATCGTTTCCGGATTATGTGATTGCCCTGAACCAGCCCTCTCTGATCAGGTATGAAGGTCAGATCAAAGCAAAGGGGACACTTCTGTTGAATTCCGATCTGATAGATATTGAGCCAGGGAGGAAGGATATTGATGTTTTTAAGATACCGGCCAATACCATGGCGAGGGAGCTCAGGAACGAGAAGATCGTCAACATGATTATGCTCGGTGCGCTTGCAGGCGCGACGAACATTACCAGGATCGATTCTTTGATGAATGCATTGGCTGAGGTGGTCAAGGGAAAGAAGGCAAGGCTGATGGAGATCAACAGGAAGGGCTTGGAGATGGGCGCTGCCCATATCCTGAAGGGGGATGGAAGATGCCGGTGAAGGAGATCAATCTCGTACTGAAGAATGAGCCGGGGCAACTATCCATGGTGAGCGACATCTTAGGTTCCAGCGGGGTGAACATCGTTGCCTTTTATGTGAGCGCGGAGGGCGATAAAGGAAGCCTGAGGTTCGTGGCCAACGATCCGGAGAGGGCTGCCACGGTGCTGAAGGCGAGGGGCTACCGGGCAGGGGTGGAAGAGGTGATTGCCTGCGAAACGCCGGATCACCCGGGTGGTCTCAATTCCATCTTAAAGCCCTTAAAGGAAGAGAAGATAAATGTGGATTATATCTACCCTTGTCTGTCACGATTGGGGACGAAGGCCACGGCGATACTCATCCTGGGAGTGGCAGGCCGGGACAGGGATAGGACCATAGGTGTTCTCAGGGATAACTGGATCAGGCTTTTGGACGAGGACCTGTATAGGTTGTAATTATGGCAATGGATCAAGAAACGTACTCGATTGTCCTTGATACCCTTAAGAAGATCGAGAGGGAGAAATTATCCTTAGAAACAAGGTTGGAGCTGGATAAGAAGGGGGAGTTCCCGGAGGATCTTATCCGATTCATGGTTGGGCCCGATATCGGCCTCCATCTCATCTTTGTCCCGGAGGAATATGGCGGTTTGGGGGCGAGCGCCATTCAGATCGCGAGGATGTCAGAGGAGATGGCCAAGATAGATATGGCTATTGCCACCTCATTTCTGGCCATCTGTCTGGGTATGGACCCCATTCGGGTAGGGGCCACGGAGGTCCAGAAGGAGCTCTACATCAGGAGGATTGCCGATGAAGGTCTCATCGTGGGCTACGGGGTGACGGAGCCAGAAGCGGGAAGTAATGTCCAGGCGCTAAAAACCAAGGCGGAGCGGGTGCTCGGAGAAGGAGGAGAGGTCAAGGGATACAGGATCAACGGGCAAAAGCAGTTTATCACCAACGGAGAGGTTGCGGATCTTTACACCATACTCTCTGATACCCCTGAAGGACCGTCATTTTTCATTATTGAAGGGGGGACAAAGGGCCTCGTTCCGGGAACCCATGAGGATAAGCATGGGATCAGGGCCTCCAATACCGCATCCCTAACCCTCGAGGACGTCTATGTGCCGGCCCAGAACCTCGTGGGGGGTGTTGAGGGAGAGGGATTGAAGCAGGCCAATAGGGTCTTCGGGTATACCCGGCTCATGGTCGCCACCTTCGGCCTCGCTGCGAGCGCTGCCACCCTGGAGAAGGTTATCCCCTACGCGAAGCAGAGGGTGCAGTTCGGGACTACGTTAGCGGAAAAGCAGGGGTACGCCTATAAATTCTTGGTTATCCATGCGGTGAGGATGGAGGCAGCCAGGGCCTACATCGAGGAGGTTGCCTCACGGATCGATGCAGGGCACGAGGATCTGCAGGTAGAGGGTTCCATTGCGAAGTATTTCGCCACCGAGGCTGGAGATGCAGCGGCCAACGACGGGATTCAGGCCCTTGGAGGCTACGGATACATAAGGGAGTACGAGGTAGAAAAGATCAAACGGGATGTGAAGATAACCACCATCTTTGAGGGGACGAGCGAGATCCAGCAGAGCATCATATCCGTGTTTCGACTCAGGGAGACGGTTCACACGAAAGGTGAGTTCTACCGGCACATGGCAGAAGAGCTCTCAGGGCTTCCAGAGGCAAGCGGTGGCCCCTTGCTGTCGCATGCGATCGAGTTTCTGAATGAGCTCATTTTTATCGCCCGACAGCGCAAGGCCACCAGATCCCAGTACGTGATGTTTCTCCTGGCAGATATGATGACATGGGCAGAGGTGGCAAAGACAACATGCATCAAGGCGGCATCACGGGGAGGCTGCAAGACCGGGTCGGCAGAGTTCATGCTGGCCGTTGCGAGGCTGTTTGCGAGGGAGGCCATAGAGAAGATCTACATCAATTTCTGGAAGATCATAAACGGCGTTAACCCGCTCCCTGACGAGCTGTCAGGCAGACTGGCTTCCTTTCCCCTGCACAAGGTCTTCAAGGACTACCTCAACGATATGGATCTCGTGGCGCAGCGGTTGGTATCCTAGGGGGTTACCTCAACTTCCATACAGGATCCCTCTTTTGCCTGAAGGCATTCACCCCCTCGATGGCATCCTCGGTCAGGCAGAGCTCGGCGAACATCTCATTCGAGTA
>Ga0307422_1001589_pt1 | contig 11755 bp, 10 predicted proteins | sample SalMarWE160290MG_FD_202153 | JGI IMG/M metagenome (GOLD analysis project Ga0307422, IMG submission 202153) | Salt marsh sediment microbial communities from the Plum Island Ecosystem LTER, Massachusetts, United States - WE1602-90 | ecosystem: Environmental > Aquatic > Marine > Intertidal zone >...
ATACAGGAATGATGAAAATAATTAGCTGATATCCGCTGTTCAGTAAGGTGAAGGTGCACTATGGTATTGTTGATGATAGGCATTATCTTAGCTCTGGTTAGCTTGCTATTGCTGTTCAGAGTGATCGCGGAAGTGTACATAGTTCATTCAGAGAGGCGGGATTCCTCATCGTTTCGCACTAAAAAACGGTATCCCTTCGGTCTGGCTTTCCTGACCCTTTTTCTTATGTATGTATCTACTGGTCTTCTGCTGAATGGATTACGCCAGACTGTCAATAATCCCTATGAACGTGTAGGAGATGACCAGGTCAGCATCATAAACGAGGACAAGCATCTGAGTATCGAGGTTTGGTTGAAGAAAGATAGGGTAGATTTAGAAGACAATGTGAGAATTATTCTCAAAGCTGCTGTTCGGGACTCGCTGGCTATAGGAATAGAAAATGTGGAAATAAAGTCGGACGTCCTCGGTGTGGACAAAGTCTTTCACGGAGAGGGTGCACGATGGGGTAGCGCGCTTGGAGGGTTCATGGGGCTGTCAGGATACGAACGAGATAAGCAGGAGTTCCTCTTTTCGACAGACCAATTATACCTAACCCCTGTAGTGTTTACAATGACGGTCAATTACGAGCTAGCTGAAGGAAGTGGGCCGTCGTTTTTCCAGGACTATTCTACCCAATCTCAAATTGATGTAATGATAAGAGGCCCCGACTAGTCAGATTCAGTTTCCGCAAAGACACTTCGCTTAGTTGCCGCTCTTCACTATTTAGTAGTTATTAATGGTTTATTCTTCATGGAATACCCCGTAGCTTGCTGCGGCGAAGTGTATAATTTTAAAAAAGTATCTCTTAGCTAATATGCATTTTTGTCCCATTTTATCTGACGACATACAGTGATAATCTGCTTCATAGCAGCGGAAGGGATTGCATGGATTCGTCTAAAAAACAATCAAATGGATCAGGTATTGAGGAGACCTTATTGAATAATCCTCAAAGAAAACCGCTTGTTATTTTCCTGGCACTTTTTGCTGTGCTAATGGCTTGTCAGGTAAAATGGACCCCTGTTCCAACCCGCACCGTTGAGACAGACCCCACATTATTAGCACCATCTTCGCACCCAGTAGCTACACAAATCTCACCGAATGACGGAATGGTGGCGGTCTTTGTTCCGGCAGGTGTGTTTAGAATGGGCAGTACGGATGAGGAGATAGATGAAATATATAACGAATGTTATGACCATATGGAAATGCCATGCCAGCGTGAATGGTTTGAAAATGAGCTGCCCGCCCACAATGTTTATCTGGATGCCTTCTGGATAGACCAGACCGAGGTGACTAATATCAAGTACCAGATGTGCGTGGAAACCGGTTCCTGCGAGCCGCTTATGTCAAACGAATCTTATACTCGCGACAGTTATTACGGGAACAGCATTTATGACAATTTCCCGGTGGTGTATGTGGACTGGTACATGGCCAGTGCTTACTGCGAATGGGCAGGTCGAAGATTGCCCACCGAAGCCGAGTGGGAAAAAGCGGCTCGCGGGACAGACGGCCGAATGTACCCATGGGGAAATGAATCACCAAATGCTGGATTATTGAACTTCAGTTATGATAAAGGTGATACAACAGAAGTGGGCAGTTACCCTGCCGGCGTCAGCCCTTATGGAGCATTGGACATGGCGGGTAACGTAGTGGAATGGACGGTAGACTGGTATGATGCTGGGTATTACAGCACATCACCTGAAGAAAACCCACAGGGCCCGTCATCTGGTGATTATCGCGTAGTGCGTGGTGGCGATTGGGGAGACTCAGTTGACCACACCCTCCGCTTGACCAATCGGGGCGGTGACCAACCCATCAAACCTATCTTGCGTTTCTACCTTGGATTCCGCTGCGCTTCTTCATCAGAATAAAATTATTTTCCCCCTCCCTCTACAATCTTAATCTCCTCCTCCGTCAGCCCATACAATTCATACACCAGCTGGTCAATTTGCTTATCGGTCGCCTCTATCTCGCGCTGAAGCGACTCCTTTGCCTGCGGTGTGCGCGGTTTTTGTTTATGCATCGCCATCATTTTGTCAACCAAAGTAACCATGTGATCGTGTTTTGCTTTATCTGCTGGATTGGATGAGTTGATAGGGTGGATTGGGAGTTGCTCAATATATTTTTTGACATACGAGAATGCGGTTTTATATTGTCTAACACTAATTTTGCTTAAATACCAATCAAGCAATTTACTATTTAATAAGCCAAGAACATATTGATAATTTAATTTATTCAGTACAATCCCATAACCCCCCGCTCCACCGCCAAAGAAAAAATATTTTCCTTCTGTATCAAGGCAGTATGATGCATGAGCATAATAATCAGGTACAAGAATCTTGGGTTGTTCCATAGATGACAAGGCTTGATTTCTAGTGTATCCGTACCAAGAAGAGCCTTTCATTTTCCCTTTTTCTCGATTTGCCAAGTATTTTTGATGATTTAGAAAATAAATCCAAGTTTTCGGGAAATCAGCTTGCATCGTTCTTACATCTATCAATTTCCCATTCTTGTATGGAAAAATTACAACCCTATTAGTTTCGTTAATTTGATACCGTTTCATATCCCCACCTTTTATTTGTTTATATAAAATATTGCTTTCTATTTCATATTCAAGATTATCGGCAGCGCTTTGAATAAATGAATATCTATCCTTTATATATTTGATATGAACAGAATAAATAAGATCCGCTCCAGTTTTTAATCCTTGAAAGATCTGATCAGAAACATCTCCTAAAGATAAAGAGATTGATGACAATTTTTCCCATAAATGTTTTTCCCATTCAAAAATAAAGATCCAAGGCTTATTGCTTAAACTTTTTACTTGTAAATTACCAATAATTAAATCTTTGTTATTCAATTTTGTATTTACATCAATTTGCTCTAAAAAATTGCGCATTTCATCCTCAGATCGTTTTTTAATGCGAACTTTTGCAAATTTGTAATCAAAATGTTTTTCTTTTTTTAAAACGATAACGCATGTATTTATGCTTGCATTGTTAAAAATCATATAACCATCAAAATCAACGACTTTACTAACCATTTGTTTTTGAGATAAGAATGTACGTAATCCAATTCCATAATTAGTTTTGAAAAACCTATGTGGCAAAATGAAACTTACAATACCATGTTCTGAAAGAATGTTTACAGCTTTTTCTACAAATAGACAGTAAATATCATAATTTCCTACAGCAGTAACATACTCTTTTGATAAGTAAGAAATATCACTTGAATCAAGTGTTTGAATGCGGATATATGGCGGATTCCCTATGACCGCACTAAACCCACCCTTGTCGAACACACGCGGGAAAGCCGTTTTCCAGTTGAAGGCATTGACGCGCTGGCGTTCATCTTCGTCAGCAAAGCCCATAGTCAACTGCCTATCTTTATAGTAATCCGGACCAATCAGCGAGTTGCCGCATTGGATGTTCCTGCCTAAATCCGGCAGGGCCCGCTCCTTGAAAAGTTCTAACTGTGACCCGATGCTCTCCTGGCTTTCGCCCTCCAGCACCTTGAGCAGCAACGATAGCTTGGTCACCTCCACTGCTTGAGCGTCAATATCCACACCATGAATATTGTTCTGTAAAATGCGTTTCTTTTCAGCTGTAGTCAACCGCCATTCGGCACTCCCCACCTGGTAAATCACAGGTGCTTTTACCCTGGCTAACTTCTCAGGGTGATGCTCGCTATACCATTTCAGGTGATAATCCAGCAAATACTGATAAGCACCTAGCAAAAAGGAACCGGATCCGCAGGCTGGATCAAGTATTTTCAAACTGGCCGCTTTCTTCGGCGTCTTGCCTTCCAGCAGCTTGCCGACTGTGTTCTTAACGATGTAGTCCACGATATAGGTCGGGGTGTAATAAACACCTCCTGCCTTTCGCACTTCGGGCTTTTCCTCCACTTTGGCCTGGTGTACTGCAGTAAGGCGAATGATTTTCCCCAGGAAACGCTCATACACCTGCCCCATGATATCGGCGGGGATTTCCTTAAATACATACGGGCTGGGATAGTACAACCCGCCTATGATGTCTTTCAAAACCTTGTCATCAATCTCCAGCTTTAAGGTCAGGTCGTCCGGATTGCTGTATTGTTCCTTCTCTTTCGCAAAGTGAAACAAGCCAGAATTGTAGCGGCTATCTGCCTGGCGGAACAGCTGGCAAAGGTTTTCGTATCCTTGCCCTCCATCGAGCGATTCCTGCAGCAGACCTTCGCGTTCAATTCCCCGATCTTCGCAGATGCGCAGGAATAAAATGCGGTTAATGGTCATCTGTACAGCGTAATTCAATTCATGCACGTTTAAATCTGTATTTCGAAGCGCCAGGTTGCGCGCCAGCAGGTTGCGCCAATGCTCAATCTCTTCCAGAAAAGCATCGTCGACTTCCAATGTGCCGCGTTTGCCTTTAACACCTTGTGCATATTTATCGAACGAACCTTTCAGAACAGCATCGCGTGAGAAGATTGCTGCGATCTCGTCCCACTTTTCAACATATTGGTCATATTTCAGGAACATTACCCGTCCTGTGGCGGCTTTGTCGTCACGATTGGGTTTGCTGTGGCATTCATATACAGCAAACTCTTCGAAGTCGGTCAGAATGCTAAGGGATAGTTTTGCCGACCAGGCATATCGCCGCACTTGAAAGGCTGGGTGAATGTCATATTGAATGTTGACCGCGGGTTTCTTGGCTTCTACAAAAAATTTGCGAGTACCCCCGATGCGGAAAGCATAATCAGGCGCTTTGGTAGCCCCTTCAATATCGAGTGATGCTTCATGGATCACTTCTTTATACGCTTCGGCGTAACCCTGTTTATTAAACATATCCCATCCCAGGGCTTCAAAAAAAGGATTAAGGAATTCCTGGCGTAATTGCGCCTCGTTGTATTTCCCGGATCGGAAGGATTCGTGATTTTGCTTGAAGTGCTTGACTAACTGAAGGATTGTATCTGGTGCAGTCATTAGTAAATCCCATCGTGGAACTTAGTGAATTATTGATATTGTAAACTAAATCTTTAATACTACGTCTTTTTTTTTATCTCAAACTGGGGTGAATTTATTGCAATCTTAGCCGCTTTCCACTTTGGTAAGTCATCCGGGCTTGCGCCGTTTCTCTCACCAACTGGATAAAGTGTTTGCGAAAGCAGCTTATTCTATTGCAATCACCCCGCTTTTAAAAAATGCTGAGGGTGAAAAATACAGAATGGCTCACAAAAGGAACAATAGAATGAAAAAAACATATATTTACCAAACAGTCACAAACAATATCCTGAAAAAAAGGCAAGAAAGGCGCACCCAGCGCCGCTCGCCTGCACCCGAATGGGTGAACGCGCAACCTGATGATTCGATGTCAGTATATCTTTCTTTCAACGCGTATCACAGCGTCCATTGTGTCCATACACAAACCAAAGAAAAAACTTTCCATTGTTTACTGAACCCCAATGACTGGACACTCTAACGGGGTTTTCCGCTCTATATTGCATTGTATGTAACGTACATCAAAACAATTGGGATGGGGTTTTGTAAGATTTCATCAACGCAGAAAGTAATAAGCTCAATTAAAAGGTTTTAAGATTACAACCGGAATTAACTGATAAAATTAATGTTTATTTAATCCCTTGAATTCAAGTCCAGATGAAACATCAGGTAATAGTAATTACAAAAAGGAGCAATCGAATGAAAAAAGTAATGCTTTATTTCTTTGTTTTCATGTTTATACTTGCAGCTTGTAGCACTCCGACAGCACCTACACCTATACCCACCACCCCACCACTTCCAACGAATACCATTATTCCCACCGCGACCCTTGAACCATCCCCAACGCCTGACCCGCTTATATTTAGAGATGATTTTAAGGACTCGATTGATACAGAATGGCAATGGGTAAAAGAAAATGATAAAAAGTGGAGTCTCACCACTAACCCAGGGTGGCTTGAAATATTCGCCGGCTCAGGTTCCGTTAGTTCAGGTAATTTGGACAATTTGTTAACCCGCCAAATTCCCGAAGGGAATTTTGAACTTGAGACAAAAATGATTTTTAAACCCGTGACTAATTATCAATTTGCCGGATTTCTCATTTATGAAAGCGCAGCAAACTATCTCCAATTTGGGCGTGCATTCTGTAATAGTGTACAAGCATGCGTCAATGATGGTCTTTATATGGATCTGACCATGGGGGGCGGTTTTGCCGGCGAAAATTTCGCAATCTCCGCCCCAGACACAGACACCATTTATTTACGCTTGCGTCGTGAGGGCAATATCTATACTTCTTATTATAGTGAGGATAGCAATAAATGGAATCTGGTGGGAGCTCATACAAGCGATATGAATCCGTTACTTGTTGGGTTGGTGGCTGGTCAATCTACTTTTAGTTTTCAACCAGCACAATTTGATTACTTTATCATCAATTCGTTGCCGTAAATCTATAAAAGAGATAACAAAACCAGAAATCCCTTAAGCATGAGTTATGTCTGTGCTTGAGGGGATTTTGTCCAAAAAGAGTTTTTTTAATGTTCTGATCTTACTTAGGTATTAACAAAACTTGGAACAACGCCTATCAAGCCTCTAAATTATGTGCCTAACATTCTACCCTTGGATTATTCAAAAAAAAACGATTGGGGATTTGCAAAGCGCAGCGGAGTCCTGATGCTTCACAGGGAACCCACGACCAACGGCTTATGGGCTTATCACTCTCCACAGGAGAGTGATAAGGTCTTTTATCTTATTTTATTTACCTCTGCACACCCCAATATGTGGTTTTCTTCACAGGTTTTTCACCTTTGAGAGTTTTACATTTACATGAAATGAATTGTTGCTAGAAATATAAATGTTTAACGGTCAAACCATTATTAATTAATTCTTTGAGTGCATCAACCCCGATTTTCAGGTGCATATCCAGGTATTCCTGCGTGACTTTCTTATCGCTCTCAGCTGTTTTTACTCCTTCAGGCGTCATTGGCTGATCTGAGATCAGGAGCAGCGCGCCAGTTGGGATTTCGTTGTAAAAGCCAGTGCTGAACAGCGTGGCTGTTTCCATGTCTACTGCCATGACCCGAATGCGGCGCAGGTATTCTTTGAATTTCTCATCGTGTTCCCAAACACGCCTGTTTGTGGTGTAAACCGTACCGGTCCAATAATCCCGGTCATGATTGCGGATGGTGGTAGAAATGGCTTTCTGCAAATTGAATGCCGGTAGGGCCGGTACTTCGGGAGGGAAATAGTCATTTGAAGTACCCTCGCCGCGGACAGCTGCAATCGGGAGAATCAGATCGCCAATGTCATTTTTCTTTTTCAAACCACCGCATTTGCCTAAAAAAAGAGCGGCGTTGGGTTGGATGGCTTTCAGCAAATCCATGACCGTGGCAGCGTTGGCGCTGCCCATTCCAAAGTTGATCAACGTGATACCTCCGGCGGTGACATTGGGCATGGGTTTTTCTCGTCCGCGTATAGGGGTGTTATACCACTCCGAAAACATTTTCAGATAATCTTCAAAGTTGACTAACAGGATATATTTTCCAAAATCTTTTATGGGTGTGCCAGTATAACGCGGAAGCCAGTTCGTAACAATTTCTTCTTTAGTTTTCATTATTCCTCCAGCCATTGATCTTTTAACTCAAAGTAGATTCCCCACATTTTTGCTCATTAGGAATTACCCTATCCTCTCCTAAATCCATCGCTGAACTCATATTTTATTATAAAACTGCCCAACAACCGATTGGCTCAGTGATAATGTGTCCAGCGATATTCACATTTATTTCAATCTATTTATGGCAGATAAAACTGTTTTATACGGCTGAGCCGCTTCCCACTTTGGTAAGTCATCCGGGCTCGCGCCGTTTCTCTCACCAACTTGATAAATCGTTTGCGAAGTAGTTCTTGATGAAATTTTCTGTTTTAAATGAAAACAATGATGCACCAGGAAAGGCAACCTAAACATCCTCTACTATCATCAAATTTCTACTACCCAACATTATGCAGATGACAGCTGCCAAAGGCAATGAAACAACAATACCCGACAACAAATCAGACCGCTATCCTCAAATTCAGTTTTTAAATAGGGTCTAATAGCATAAGATTATTTAATTCCGCAGCGCTCCAGCCATCCTTGTGAATTGCCGTCGGTTGACAACCCTAATGCATTTTTCATTATATCCTGCAGTTCATCCGGGATAGATTCACCCATCTGCTCACCAAACAGGGATTGGAATGCTTCTCCGTCGAATTCGCTGAAATCTTCAGGATTGATCTCATCGCTCACCATCCAGACAGCAAACTGCACACCCATCGGATCAGTAGTTGTCTCTTGGTCTTCACACAGGCATTCCGCAAGGCTGAGCATGTCTCCACTTTCCATATAACCAAACGTATAGTCCCCCCCTACCTCTGGAATCCCTGCGCTTGCATCAATGCAAACAACATAAGGTGACAGATTAGCAGTACCTCCTGGGTCAACGCTTGCTGACTCTTTTTGAATGACCATCATTGGCTGCAGTGAACTATCGTCAGGAGTAAAGACCAACCCGCACGGAATCTCTACTTCAAGTGCATCATCGCTCATATTCTTTATCGTGACCGAAAAGATCTCGCCAGTTGTCCCAAGCCCTTCCCCTGTGACAAGTATTTCTTCCACCCTAACAACTCCCTGACCGATCAAATCCAATACTTCCGTATCGTTTACCATGTGGGTAGGCTCTTCATCTCCTACCTTTTTCCCGACACATCCGCCTTCGAACAAGCCCAGACCCAAGATCGATATGACGATAATAGATTTGCAGAAATTTTCCATTTTCTTATCCATTATGTGCTCCAATCTTCTTTAACATTTATTTTACAACCAATTATGAACTAATTGCTCGTCACGGCTGGACTTTACACCTCATTGAGCTAAACAAATAAAATGCATGCTCAGCGCCAGACTCTCAGTGTGAAACAACCTCTTCACTGACACCAGATGCGAAAAACTGCTCATTTTGTTCACAACCACAATTGCTATCAGGAAGTTATTCGCAAACTCATCTGTGCCATCTGAAATGTCCACTGATTCTTTTACAGGTGCACGCAATGCCTGCGCATAGCGAACCACCGTAGGGCTTACGCTTGCAGGCAAATGGACTGGCGCTAAAATGAAAATTAGATCGCAAGCCCACACCAGCCCCGCCGCCGATAAAAGAAAAGGAAGAAATCAAAAAGCCTTGCAATAAAAGCAAGGCTTTTTGATTAGAGATCACTTTAAAAGCCCTTCATTAGGGGCTACTGGTTAGCCATCATCTTTGTTTTATAGTATGAGTTTTAGCAATTTTTCTTGAACCTGTGCCACACATTCTGGTGGAGCATGATCCACAATTTGTATGTTTCGTTTACACCAGTCGATTGTTCTCACTTGATCGGACAACACAACCCCTGTGACCTTTAATCCTGCGGGCACATCAACTTCGAAAGGATATCCTTTCTTTTGGTTTGTGATTGAACACACAATTGCCAAACCGACACGCTTATTATATGAGCTAGGTGAAAGAACAAGGGCACTGCGAAAACCTGCTTGCTCATGCCCTATTGTGTTATCAAAATCCATTTTTATTAGATCTCCCCGCTTAGGAGCTGGCATATTAGATTATTTCCTTTCCTCGTGGTGCGCCGAAATCAATTAGATGGTGCTTGTTTTCATCAGTTACCATAGCAAGCATTTCATCCAGGGTCTGACCGCGTTTGATTATCAGACGATCCCCTTCTAGCTCTAAAGAGACATTGGAGTTTTCTTTTACTCCAAGCTGCGCAGCAATAGACCGTGGAATTCGTAGAGCTAGGCTGTTGCCCCATTTGGTTACAGTTGCCTCTATCATTTCTCTCTCCTTTTTGTATCTACAATATATATACATTATCTCTTGTCAAATGTCAATGGGCTTTACATGACTGAGAGGGAAAATGTCGGTTGAAATATTCAGCCAGATACTCCACTCTTTACCGCTTCCCACTTTGGTAAGTCATCTGGGCTCGCGCCGTTTCTCTCACCGGCCTGATAAAGCATTTGTGCAAGTGGTTTTTTGCCTTTTCCCTTATCCCCCATTAATCCCCCATAACATCCCCCGCAAATCCCCCCATAATTTTTCTAACTGTAACCTTTTGTCACCTTTTGTAACCTTTTATCAAGCAAGAGGGGACTATGAGGTACCAGGTTGCTGAGGGGCTAATTTGCGTCTTAAAGAAATCCCCGAAGGGTCTTATTTAAAGAAAAGCACCACAAAATCACCCTTGATATCCTGGAGATATTCAATAAAATAGAATTATTGTTCTAATTTTAGAACATGCTTATAAAAGACAAAATAGGAAAACTTACCGAACAGCATGTTCTCATGAGAAACTTGAAGTCTCCTGACCAGATAAAAATCAGACCCTACCTCACTTTCAGGCAGAAACAATGCCTGTTCCTGCTGGCTGAGGGAAAAACAGCTGCTGCCATCGCACTGGAATTGGGCATTTCCGTTCGCATGGTGAGAGAACATCTGCGCAATGTCAGGCTGCGGTTGGGAGCCATCTCGCTTCCTCAGGCAGTGGTGATCGCGGTAAAAATGGGATTGCTTAATAAGGATTGAACTTCCCCGCTGCCCTACAGATCATCCTCATCGGAAGGCGTAGGTTCAGGCGTGGGGGTAGGCGTTGATTTCGGGGTGAGTGTGCTGAGTCCCTCCAGGGAAAAAGTGATATTTACAACTTCCCCGACATTTCCCAGAGCACCCAGGTATTCCTGATTAAAATAGACTTCCAACGCGGCGCCATTCCCGGTCAGCAGCTCAATCGAATCTTCTCCGGAATATGTGTACACATTCTCCGGGAGGACACGCCCTTTGAATGCTTCAACTCCATCCACAATGATTTGTACGTATGCACGGTCATGAGCAATGATATACAGCTGAAGCGGCGCCGCATTCACTGTCGCGATCTGAGTGGGAGTGCTCTCCGCGATGGTCACACCTGGTATTGGGGTTGCTTCGCCGTTGGCTGAATCTCCATTTTCCTGCTCTCCATTATCCAACAGCGGCGTTGGAGTTGGTGACTGCTGAAGCACTTCAGAGATGGAAGGCGCTTCGGTTGGGGTGGGGTTGGCACCGCCAAACACCTGCGCACCCCCCCAGATAATGAAAGCAAACAGCGCGAGGATAAAGAATCCGCCAATGATCAGATCGGGGTTAAGGATCCGGCGCCACTTTTCAGGGATGTTCAGTTTCACAGACAGCGGAGATTGCATAGGACGTTTTTTAACCGCTGCATGTTCGTCGCGCAAAGACTGAAGCGCACGAGCATATGAATCCATCACCCACGAATCATCCAGGGCGAGGAATTTGGAGTAGTTATTCAGCATACCGCGCCCTTGAACAGTTGAAGGCAGTTCATCAAAGCGCCCGTCTTCTATCGCGTTCAGGTACATGCGCTTCACATTTGTGAAACGTTCCACATCGGACAGAGTCAATTCCAGCGCAAGGCGCCTTTCGCGAAGCGCAGAACCGATATCCTTAAAAATATCTCCGGAACTTTGCTTAGGCAGCTGGGCAGGTTCTGAAGGTTCTTCAAGATTTTCGCCTTCAGGGGGAATTTCATCTACCGTTTCTGATACCGATGGCGCTTTCTTCTTTCCAAAAGAGATCAAACTGGAGAGTTTAGGTACTCGATCCAATAAACCCCGTAGTGAAAAAGGCAACCGTTTCTTCTCCTCTTTATCCTTTAATTCCT
>Ga0307422_1001590_pt1 | contig 11753 bp, 9 predicted proteins | sample SalMarWE160290MG_FD_202153 | JGI IMG/M metagenome (GOLD analysis project Ga0307422, IMG submission 202153) | Salt marsh sediment microbial communities from the Plum Island Ecosystem LTER, Massachusetts, United States - WE1602-90 | ecosystem: Environmental > Aquatic > Marine > Intertidal zone >...
GATTCCTATGCAGCTATGGAAGAAACTATCAAATCAACATCAAAAGATTATAAATCCTGCATATTCAGATTTGCCGTTCAAAAAAGATTAACAAAACTTATCGCTGCAGCGGCCGCAATTATACTGGTTGTAGGTCTTTTCCTCGGCCGGGACGAGCATACGCCCGAAACCCATACAACCAGACACCGAAAAGTCACCCAGCAGGAAATGAAGTTGATATCCATGATGTCAATGAGATTATCTTACCAACGAGGAGGTTTAGATGCATTAGACCAGCAATTTCAAGATACTCTTGATGTGTTGGGACCACGGTCATCAAGTATTTCGATGCGGGATTTGATTGAAGGGATAAACGGATCTTGAAACAGAAAGGATAGAAAAATGAAAAAAATATTTAATCGTTTACATACTAAGATGATATTTATCAGTCTGGTGGTAATGTTTGCCGTCTCGCCCGTTTTGGCGATTCCACCAGACCCGGACAATGCGGCGTTGTTATATTACCAGGGATTCCTGTCACTGGCGGATCTTGACAAAGATGCACGGGACCATATTGCGGATGTAGCCAGAGGTGAGATTGCGCCGGACGATACAACCCGGGAATACATCAACAAATGCAAAGGAGCGATACAGTTCGCCGAGGCGGCCGCTGAAGTACTGTATTGCAATTGGGGTGTGCGATACTCGCAGGGCTTCGAGTGCCTTTTGCCACAGATGGCACAAGTACGGTTTCTTACCTTTGTCCTTGCCGCCGATGCACGCATGCGTGCTTCGGATGGAGACTACAAGGGAGCCCTTGAGCGGTGTCTGATGACGGTGACGCTTGCTCGCCATATCGGTGACGATACAATCATTTCATATCTTGTGACTTTATCGGTACGAAAGCTCGGCTACAAATGCATGCAGGATATTGTCGGCCAAATCAGCCGGGATGAAGAATTGCTTCGATGGTTTAAGAATGAGCTTGTGACATCCAATGCAGTGGATATTTATCCTATCAGGCCGCTCAAGATAGAAATGGAGATTGTAACGGACCTTATGCAAATGGAAAATGTCGAGAAGACGGCGCGGATTCTTACTGATTCCAGTATCGGGATTATTACCGGGTCCAACCAGAAGAAAATCAAAGGAATTGTCAAGGCGATTGATGGGAAGACACTTGAGCAAGCCAGAGGAATTTATTTGGAGCGTATGAATTCGGTCCTGGTAGTGCTATGTACGCCTATGCCCTATGAATTAGCTTATGCAAAGTTAAAGCAGTTGTCGGACGACTTTGACACGAACGATCCGGCGGAGGCGTTGGCAGGAACATTCATACCGGCATTCGCTAAGATATATGCTCAGGAGACAATGCGCAGAACATCCTTCAACGCCGTTATTACAGCCATTGAAATCTGCCTTAGCCGGATTAAAACCGGTAAATTACCTGATGAACTTCCTAAAAATATGCCTAAGGACTTATTCAGCGGCAAGGATTTTATATACAAGAAAACCGACGATGGTTTTATCCTTCGGTGTCAGGGGAAATATCTGCAAAAAGACAAAATCCACGAGTACGAGTTTACGGTGAAAAAGTAAATCAAGCATAATATCCACTAAAACCGGCCGGGCTTAAAAGCTCGGCCTTTTTTACACAAAAAATAGAAACTCTGTCTTGTTAACAGTTCGCAAATAAATTTTCTGATTACGCATTGCTATAGCTTTCAAATATAGAGCGAAAGTGGAATCCACAAATAGCAAGCGTAACGGCTAAGTGAAAATGTTGCGGCTTTTTGATAATAGACCAGAAAATTAGTTTCCAATAGGATAGCCGGCCTTTACCTATTATTCCGAGATGCCAGATAGATTTCACAAATGCCTTGATATCGCAGTATCTGTATCTTGCCTTGTTATTTTTGCCGGGTTTATAATCCCTCAAAAATGTCAGGATTCTTTCATAGTAGTTTCTGGGTGAATAGATGGTGCTTACAACTTTTTTATACCCCTTGAGAAGATCTTCAATTCCCATTTTGGGGACAAAATTTATCGAGAAATCCGTATTATCGCCCGTGGCCTCTTCCGAGAGTCTGTTCTCGTTCATAAGTCTGCGATATAGTTTCGTTCCCCTGGGGGCGTTGAGCAGTCCAACCATAGCTGTAACTACCCCGCTTTTCTGAATGAAATGGATCAGGCTGTCGAAAACCGATTGCTTATCGCTGTCGAAGCCAAGAATAAATCCTGCTTGTACCTGCATTCCGAATCGTTGGATCTTTTTGACGCAGGCAACTAAATCCCGTCCTTTGTTCTGGACTTTGTTGCATTCGCTCAAACACTCCTCATTGGGACTTTCAATACCAACGAAAACACAATCAAAACCGGCCTGCACCATCAAGTCCATTAACTCTTCATCATCTGCGAGATTTATGGACGCCTGAGTATTGAACGAAAAAGGGTATTGCCTGCTTTTCATCCAGTCTATAATGGCAGGAAGTAACTTTGTTTTAAGAAGGCTTTTGTTTCCAATAAAGTTATCATCCACAAAAAACACTTCGTCTCGCCAGCCAAGAGAATACAAAGTCTCCAATTCTCCCAGCACCTGTTCCGTAGTCTTCGTGCGGATTTTGTGTCCGAACAAGGTTGTAACATCGCAGAAATCACAATCGAAAGGACACCCCCGTGAATATTGGATACACATCATGGCGTACTTCTTCATTTTGATAAGATTCCAAATGGGAATCGGAGTTTCATGCAAATCCGCTTTCTCGTGCGTGTTGTACACTTTCCTGGGACAACCGTTTTGAACGTCTCGTACGAACAGCGGCAAAGTCAGTTCGGCTTCTTTCAGTACTAAGTGATCTATGTGCATATACTGTTCAGGAAGACTGGTAAAAAGAGGGCCGCCCGCTACGACTTTGGTTCCGATCCTGTGGCATCGTTCGATTACCTGATCGGCGGACTTTCGCTGGATGAGCATAGCAGTAATAAATACATAATCGGCCCAGCGAATGTCTCGGTCTCGTAATTTCGTTGTAGTCAAATCAACTAACTTTGTTTCCCAATCTTGTGGCAGTATGGCAGCAACCGTCAATAATCCCAGCGGAGGTACAACTGCTTTTCTTGAGATGAACTTCAGGGCGTTTTTGAAACTCCAGAAAGTAAGCGGTATGTCCGGATTGACAAAAAGTATCTTCATATTAAATCTCCTGTATTTATATACCTATCAGAAACAGAGCTGGACTAAAGGGAGGCTTGTTGCGATATATCTAAATCAACAGGAGGTTAATAATGCGTTCAGAGAAGTTAATTCCAACTAACTAAGACTAAATAGGGGCTTTAAAAAGTACAAGTCTCTATCGGGATGAATTATTTTTCGCACCTAACTGCTTTTTCAAATTCGCTTAAACCGGCCTAATTTCCTTACTCAAGCACTCAAAAATAAATTAAACCAATAAATTTTTATCGGTCATTATTACGAACATTGTACACAAAATGTGTGAGAATAAAACAGAAAAGGACTAATTATACCGGAATTTTACGGACAAAATTTCAGGGAAATAATTTAAATATTGACAGAGCCCGGAAATGTTGTATTATAATAAAAAGATAATTCAGTACAAAAGATTAGAAAGTCTTTAAGCCGCAAAGGAAGATAACTAACCTTTGTGGCTTTTTTTCTTAAAGGAGTAAGTATGAAAAAGCCGCTAAAAACTTCGCCTGATGGCAGAAAATGTGGTTTCCCGGGCTGCAAGTGCACCCTGAGTATCTATAATCATGAGGACTTCTGTCGTGTACATCGTGACAAAGTGCTCCAGGAGCAAAGAACGAAGATTTTAACTTATCCTGAAGCATCGACCGAATAACACAGACGGCACAAATAACTATTTTTTTTAAATGACGAATTTTTTTTAATTGAACTATATCAGATATTACGATATTATATTGATTTAAGTGGTGAATATTCTTTCATCTCTCAGGAGTATCCCCCATAAACTAAAAAATGAGAGATATTATTTAGTCGGCCAACATACAGGCCAAGGAGAAATTCAAGTGAGTATAGGTACAGTAAAATGGTTCAATTCGAGCAAGGGATTTGGTTTTATTAATCCGGACGATGGCGGCGAAGATTTATTCGTCCACCACTCAGAGATTAAAACCAGTGGCTACGCATCGCTCGATGAAGGCCAAAAAGTCGAGTTTGAAGTCGGACAGGGCAAAAAGGGCCCTTGTGCAACTAATGTGATTCCTTGCTAACCAAGGATACAGCTTGAAAACCAAATGGGTCCTGCCAAATGGCAGGACCTTTTTTTATGCGCAAAAATTACGCAAAAAAAGAAGTTGCGCCGCGGATGCTTCTTTCGTCTATAATAATGAGTAAGTTAAAAGTGAGCTAAAGTACTTAAAGTGAACTAAAGTGTAAATTTACAACTTTAGTAACTTTTAACTTTAGGCACTTTGAACTTCATTAGGAGGTTTTTTGCAGAAACGGCACAGAGAGCTTTTAGAATTGTTGGATAAGTCCGGGGCGAGTCTCTACACGCTTCTGACCCGGCTGACATTGCGCGAAGAAACGGCAGAGGAATTGATGCAGGAATTATTTATAAAACTAAGTAATTCAAGAGGATTCAAAAAATGTATCAGCCGTGACGCTTACGCCCGTAAGACTGCAATAAACCTGGCCTTCGACTGGCGGCGAAAATTTCGACAAGAGCTTCAATTGAATCCGGAAGTTTGTAAGCCGGTCTCGATAGATAGTTCGCCGCTGAGTAAATTGATACAGACAGAAGAGCTGGAAGAAGTACTCGATGCCATCGGACAATTAAACAAGTCCTGGCGTCAGGCCCTTGTCATGCGATATATCCAGCAGCTTTCTTACGACGACATAGCCGAACAAATGGAAAAAACGCCGCATCATGTTCGGGCCTTGTGCTCCAAGGCCTTGAACCGTCTTCGCGATACACTTGGGACGAATCAGAAAAATACTACCGAAAAGGAGATATAAAATGTCGGAAAAAGAAGAACAACAAATACGCTACAGGTTAAAAGTTCTCTCGCAGATTGAACCTTCTTCGGAAGGATTAGAACGGACCAAGGAACGTGTCCGTGATACACTTTCCAACACAAAAGAAAGACCCAAGAACAACCATGCGGGAATACGGCAGGTGTTCTGTAACATCCAAACAATAAAAATCGCTGCAGCCGCAGTGCTTTTAATAGGGCTTGGATTTATTACAGGCCGGCTTTTTGTGCCTGCTGTGGACATAGAAGAGCTGCAGGCCGCTCTGGAACCAGCCATCAGGCAGCAACTTCAAGAGCAGCTTAGCGAACAATGGCAACGGACTTATGCAAATAGTTTAACTCAAATAAAAAACGAACTTGCCCAACAGCTCAGCCGTGACCTGGCTGAGTTCGCCGAGCAGGCTTTAGCCGCTTCCAGTACCATGACGGACCAGCGCATCAAGGAATTGGTTCAGTTAATCGAAGCAGCCAGAGCTAAAGACCGACAGTGGATTGCCGCCGCCCTGGAAAAGATAGAGTTCAATCGACGACAAGACAATACTCGATTAGGAAACGGCTTAGTGGCACTTGCTACCAGAACGAACGACCTTCGACGTATCGAAGAAAATTAGAAAACAATCCTAATATTGAATATACAGATAAAAGAAAGGGATAAAAATGAAATCTTCTAACAAAAAAATTGTCGTACTTCTTATTGTCACTTTGGTAACAGGTAGTTTCACCGCTGCTCAGAGTACATCCGAGATCAAAACCTTCACTATCTCCGGTAAAGTGGGTATAGGCGGAGTAGAAATGCAGGGCCTGCCGGGAAATCCTGTAACCGATGAGAACGGCTTTTACAGTGTCATTGTAGGAAACGATTGGGTCGGCGATGTTACGCCTGTAAAAGAAGGTTATAGCTTTCGGCCACCCCGGAAGCAATATAATCCGGTTAATCGTGACTGGTCCAATCAAAACTATGCAGCAGAACGAATCACTTTGATTATCTCCGGCAATGTCGGCATCGAGGGAGTAACAATGCACGGCCTGCCGGGGGATCCTCTCTCGGATTCAAAGGGATTTTATCAAGCTACCATTGATTACGGCTGGTCCGGCAGAGTGACACCTTTAAAAGAAGGTTATAAGTTTGGTCCTCCCTACCAGCCCTATACTAATATCGTTCGTGACATGATGCATCAAGATTTTGAACCGGTACCGATTACACGGGAGATTTCCGGGGATATTAACATCGCGGGAATTTTATTGAAGGGTCTGCCGGGTGCTCCAGTTACCGATAAGGAAGGTCGTTATAGCGCCAAAGTCGAGTACGGCTGGAGCGGCATAGTTAAACCGGTAAAAGAAGGTTATGAACTCACGCCTCCAAGCAGGACATACTCAGCAGTAAAAGCTGATTTAGATAATCAAGACTACTTCGCCGAATCGCAAATGCTCACGATATCCGATACCGTAAAGATAGATGGTGCACCGATTCCGGGTGTAAGAGTCAGCACAGACAACGGTTTTTCTACCGTTACGGATGCCAGAGGCAGATATAACCTGAGAGTTCCCTACGGCTGGAGCGGCGAAGTTACGCTATCGAAGGAAGGCTATACATTTGACCCGCCCAGCAAGCCGTTCACCAATGTAACAACAAACATCAGAGACGGTATTCCCGAATCACCCATAGGCATACAACCATCTGACATATTCGGTACTCGTTATCGCGGAAGAGTCGCTGCGACTACACAACCGACAATCGGGCGAACCGGAGGCCGGAGAATTCTAATTGTACCTGCCACAGATGTCAAACAGAAAGAACTCGCCGGAACGGTCGAAGATATGTACATAATGTCGAACATCCTTGACGATAAGTTCAAAGAACCTCGGATGATTCAGGGTGTTTTTCGCGATTTCGGCGATTTCTTCGGAAGAGATAATCGGCAGACGGAAGCGGTCTATATACAGGGCTACGGCGTTGTCTTTATGATGGAAGTCGAATATACATTCACACCCGCCCAACAGTCGCAGGAGCAGACAAAGGACGAAACAGCCGAAGATATTGACCCAACATGGCAACAGACCAGAGAGAGGATATTCACGCCGGGTGCCGGTCGCATTGGTAGAGATGGTTCATTAAGAGAATACAGCGGCCAGATGGTTAATGAATTAAAGACTGAGCTTATAAAGACACTAAAGCACGCTACGAATATTCGAAACTTAATGCCTGACGAGTGGATTATTCTTAGTGTTACCGGGACCGGTCAACAATCCGGTGGTATGATGATGGGCGGATGGGAGGTCTATGGACGAAGCTCGACCCGTTCCAGGACAAGATCTTCGACAAGAGCCGGTGGCTATGGCGGCGGTGGAATGGGCGGTGGTATGAGCATGGGAATGGGCGGAGGTATGGCCAGCGGAATGGGAAGTTACGGCGGTGGAATGGGTGGCGAAATGTACGACGGAAGTATGAGCCGATACAGTGAGACGCGCGTCTCTGCGGTTACGGTTTTGACGATACGCGCGAAAAAGTCAAATGTTGATGCATTCTCAAAAGACGAGCTCAGTTTCGAGCAATTTCGGCAGAAAGTGCAGATTTTAACGTACTGATTGTTTAAGGAAAGGAGCATACAATGTCACGGCGAAAAATTATACTTGCTCTGATTGTTCTTTTTTCGACGGGAGCATTTATGGGCCAAAGCATGTCCCAAACATCAGAGGAACAACAGCCGGAATACGAAAATGATTTCGAACAAGACCAGCAAATAACCTCGGAAGAAAATAAAAAACAGATGCAGGATTGGTCAACTGAGCAAATGGCAGAATTTGAAAGAAACAGGCGGAGATTTGAACGGTTTCGAGGTCTCAGGCCGGAACAAAGAATCAGAGAAATGCAAAAAATAGCCCAGGAGCAGGAAACCGAGGCGATGAAACAAGCCCTTGATGTCAACGAAGCACAATGGAAAATTATCGAGCCTAAACTAAATAAAGTCAAAGCTTATCAAGAGCAGGCAACTGTGAGTATCGGCCTGCCCTTTAGCAGCAGCTTTATCAGCAGTACCGGTTCGCCACAAGGGGGTGGTTTCGGAGGTGGCTTTCAATACCAATTCGGCGGCTCGGGTAACATTATGACCTCCGGTCCTTCTCTTATAAATCAAACCAATCAGCGGCAAACTCAAGGTGAAAAAATATGCCGGGAGCTTCTTGTACTTATAGAAGATTTCAATGCTACTCCTGAAGCAATCAGGCAAAAAATGCTCGAACTGCAACGAGCCAGAGCAAAGGCAAAAAAGCAATTGGCTCAGGCACAAAAGGAACTACGCGAAGTATTGGCATTCCGACAGCAGGCAAGGCTGGTCCTCATAGGATTGCTCGACTGAGCATCTATCTTAATTTCAGTATCGTATTCACCGAACGATGACAATAAAAGCCGGGCCCAACGGGTCCGGTTTTCTTATTTTCTTTTACTGTTTTTTACAAAAAGGAGTTGACGGCTGCCCTTTGTGCCGTTACAATTCTCCGGCTTTTTTTTGAGTATAAATAAATTCTCACGGGAGGTAATAGTTCCAAATGCGTAATATGAGCGAATTACTGAAAGAAAAATTGACGGAAGAACATTACAGCAGACTTACTGCGCTGGATAATTCCAAGATGCACAAATTTATTGCTGATGCGATTGAGCTTACCGGAGCAGATTCTGTTTACGTCTGTACCGACTCCGATGCAGACAGAGATTATATTCGTCATAAAGCAATCGAACTTGGTGAGGAAATAGCACTGGAGACCTCCGGTCATACCTGTCATTTCGACGGCTATAATGACCAGGCACGTGATAAAGCCAGAACAAAGTACCTTCTACCGGCAGGTTCAGACCTCGGCGCAAGCCTTAATTCCATCGAAAAGCAGGCCGGTGTTGAAGAGGTTCGTTCTTTTCTTAAGAATTCGATGATCGGAAGAGAAATGCTCGTTCTTTTTTCCTGCTTAGGTCCGCTCGATTCCGATTTCTCTATTCCCTGCGTTCAGATAACCGACTCTCCGTATGTCGCACACAGCGAATGCATCCTTTACAGAACCGGCTACGATCAGTTTAAGAAAATCGGAGATTCACCTGAATTCTTCAGATTTCTCCACTCCGAAGGTGAGCTTGAAAACGCGGTCAGCAAAAACATCGATAAGCGCAGAGTCTATATCGACCTGGAAGAAGATATTGTTTATAGTGTCAACACTCAATATGGCGGCAACACAATCGGTCTGAAAAAACTGGCCCTTCGGTTGGCAATTAACAAAGCATCAAACCAAGGCTGGCTCGCCGAGCATATGTTCGTTCTCGGCGCCCATGGACCAACCGGTCGGGTAACCTACTTCACCGGCGCATTTCCATCGGCATGTGGAAAAACCTCAACTTCGATGCTGCCCGGACAGACCATCATTGGTGATGATATTGCATATTTTAAAAAGCAAAACGGCCAAATGAGATGTGTCAATGTGGAAAAGGGTATCTTCGGTATCATTCGGGATGTGAATTCCAAGGATGACCCGATTATTTACGAAGCCCTGACAAATCCCCGTGAAGTAATTTTTTCAAATATCCTGATCGATGACAGGAAAAAACCACACTGGCTCGGTATGGGTAAGGAATTACCCACAGAAGGGATTAATCACTCAGGAAAATGGCACAAAGGTAAAACCGACAATAAAGGAAATGAAATTACTGCTTCACATAAAAACGCCCGCTACTGCCTGAATATTGCAGATCTGAGTAACCGCGATCCTTTGATTGACGACCCGAACGGTGTTCTTGTCGGCGGTATAGTTTACGGCGGCCGGGACAGTGACACCTGGGTCCCCGTCGAACAGGCTTTCAATTGGGAAGAAGGTATTATATTAAAAGGCGCCTGTCTCGAATCCGAGACCACTGCAGCGACACTCGGACAGGAAGGTGTCAGAACATTTAATTTAATGAGTAATCTCGACTTCCTCTCAATACCGCTCGGTCGATACATCCAGAACAATCTGGATTTTGTCGACGGTGTAGACAAACCGCCGTTGATTTTTTCAGTCAACTATTTCCTTAAGAACAAAAAAGACGGTAAATATCTCAACTCAATGGCGGACAAACTAATCTGGATTCTCTGGGCCGAGCTTCGTGTTAATGACGATGTTGACGGCATCGAAACACCAACCGGTGTGATACCGATGTATGAAGATTTAGCAAGGCTGTTCAACGAAAAAATTGGTATTAACTATACAAAAGAAAATTACACCGAACAATTTAGAATTTGCATACCCGAAAATCTCGCCAAGCTTAACCGTGTCGAGAAGATTTACTCAGAGAAGGTTTCTGATACGCCCCAGATTGTTTTTGATACCTTTGACGAGGCTCGCAGTCGCCTGCAGACAGCCGGAAAAAAACATGGCGATTACATCTCGCCTTTCGACTTAGAGTAACAAAAATAGATAAATCAAAACAAATTTCTGTCAAAAAAAACGGCACAGTCCCAACTGTGCCGTTTTTATTTCTTTATCTTTCCCGATACAAAATAGTTGAAGCTAAAATTTATACATCATACTAACACCCGCTGCAGGTGCATGTGAGCAGTACCATGGATTATTACCGCCGTAGATACGTTTATTTAAGTCTTTATTGAAGATGCCCAGCAAATAATAGCCGTCAATACGGAGCATCAGATTTTTATTCGGCTGATGCTGGAGACCCAGATTCATATACGATGAGGCGCGATAGCTACGCTGCCATCCAGGTGCTGCCAGGGTGTCCGGCCCTCCAATATTGGCCAATGGCCATCATAGCCCTTTGGTCGTGTTTGTCTTCGAGTTATCTAATAGATCGCTAGAATTTGTAGGTCAGGGTAAAAGACACCGAGGTGGGGTCTATCATGGTTGAAGAGCGTTGGATACCGGAAAATGCGTAATCTCTCTGGTTGAGGGACTCACCAAACAATCCCAATAAGTGATGGACATTAGCCGCAACTTTTAAGTGTTTGCTGAATGCGTATCCCAGACCCAGATTCAGGAAATAAGCCGGATCGCCCACCTTTCGGTGGGAAGCGCCCCCAGTGTAGTCCCAAGATTGAGCCACTCTAGTGTAATCCAGATAATCTTTACGTCCCGGACTACCCCAGTAGATGATAAACGAACTGTTGACATTGAGTTTTTCTGTTGGGTCATAGCTGGCGTTGAATTTGGTAATATGGTCGTGCCAGGCCGCCAAATCGTTTCCGTATCCATAGGGTTCTGTCGTGAAGAATTGGTCAGTGGACGGATCGTCCAGCTTGAAATTACACAATTGGCTGTAGCCGTGCGAGAGCCCCACCGTCGTCTTGTCCGTCCTGTAAAGGACTTCCACTTCAGCACCGTAAATGCTCATCTCCCCCAGGGGGGCGACAAGTGAATTGCCCTGGTCCCAGGCAACGACATCTCGTTCGTTATAGAAGGCGGAACAACCGAACCATAGATTACGGGTTTGTTGTCTTTGCCATTGAAGTTCGTAGTTCAGCATGTCTTCGTACTTGCTCTTATTGCCCTCGTCATAGGCCTTTTTCATGTCCTCGGCCGTACTGGCACGCACCGAGTTAGAGACAATGGCCTTTAGAGTATCCCTTTCCGTCAGCTCATGAATCAGTGCGACTCTTGGGGATAACATCTCTCTCTCAACGAAGGGGTGCCAATCGATTCTGCCTCCCAGAAACGCCGACCACTTGTCAGCAAACCGCCACTGAACCTCACCGAGAATCGAGGAGGTGCCAGTAGACCACACAGGCATC
>Ga0307422_1001592_pt1 | contig 11739 bp, 9 predicted proteins | sample SalMarWE160290MG_FD_202153 | JGI IMG/M metagenome (GOLD analysis project Ga0307422, IMG submission 202153) | Salt marsh sediment microbial communities from the Plum Island Ecosystem LTER, Massachusetts, United States - WE1602-90 | ecosystem: Environmental > Aquatic > Marine > Intertidal zone >...
AGATCATTCATTAATTTTTCAATAAACATAATATACCTCCTGTTAAATGTTCAATAATGACTTTTACCGGTAGAGGGTCATAGTTAAATTGTTGAATAGTTGAACGGCTGATTTAGGATTTCGGATTTGGGGGTCGGGATTTAGCTTTGACTTTGAACATTGGACGTTGGACTTTGGACTGGCTTTTCTTTGTGCTTTATTCATTGCTCGTCTTCACAGTATCTTCTTTTTCACCAAAACAGTATAAATAACCATTTCTCGAACCAACGTAAATTCTTCCATCCCACGTGATAGCGGTTGCCTCGAATGACCCCATATATTTTTTATCCAAAAGTTCAAAATTTCCTTTTTCGTCGAATTCAAAAAGGTGTATTCCTCCGTATCCGGTAGCGACAAGTCTATTCCCGACAATAATGGGAGTGGAAATCGAACCCCCGACTCTCTTTTTAAATACAAGTTTCGGCATCGGGTAAGTTTTTTTATTATTCGGTCCGTTTACCTTCCCTTTATTTTCGTCTATTTCTTTATGGTTGACAACATACAAATTTCCGTCGATACCTATAAAAGCCGCGAAATAAGGATGATTTTCGGGTCTTGTTCTGTCATTGACACCGACAGAACCGACAACTCCCCCTTTCCACTCCGCCAATGTCGCATTATTGGTCGGAAAATACCACCGGACTGCTTCAGACTCACTCTTTGAAGGATCGAGTTTAAATACTCCCCCTTTTCCCGATATATACTGCTTCTCGACAGTAACAAGTATACAGCTATCTTCGGTAGCAACCGGAGAACCATCCATATCCGAACCTATGTAAAAATCCCAATCTATTTTCTTAGTGTCAAGATTATATCCGTAAACATGACCGGACCCCGCGGTTATGTAAATACGACCGTTCAAAAGACATGGTGAAGATTCTACAACCAGATTTCCTCTGTGTTTCGCGATATCCTTATTTTCATAAAGATTTAACTCCTGATATACCTTAGGCTGAACTATACCTTCTTTTTTGACAATGCTATCCGGATTCGGATTCAAAACAGTAAAAAGAGCGTTTTCCAACCCAATATAAACGGTATCATTAAGAATAACCGCCGAAGCATCTACATCTCTGCTATAACTTGCTGTTCTTTTTACGTTTAAACGCCAATATTCTATACCATAAAAATATGATACTGCTCTAAAACTCGGAACTATATGACCGCTAAAGGAATTTTTAGAACCTTTCCTGCTTCCCTGAAGTATTATAAGACTTTTACCGAAATTCTTAGCATATTTATTCGACCAGATTGTGCCTGTACCCTTAAGCACATCATCATATTCGTATTCCCAAATGGTTTTTCCGGTATTCGCTTCGATTTTCTTTAAATTATGATCGTACGCGCCCTGTATTAAATAGTATTCACCGTCTTCTTCTACCAAAAGAGGCTGACCTGTCCAGCCGCACCCGGACCATACGGTCTCTCCTCCCTTATGAGGAACAAAAGTTTTTCCGCTGCCCAGATACTTTTTCCATAAAATATCGAGCTTAGCCGGAGCCTTATTACCGTAATAATTCCTCCCGAAATTTCCGAGAAAAGTCCTTATCTTTACTTCTACATCGATGAATTTACCATACGAAAGTTTTTCAAAATCTTGAGAATACAATCCCATAGCAAAAAATAAAAACAGACAGAACCCACTGAGTCTTTTTTGTTGCTTCATTCCAACTTCTAAATTCCAATTCCTAACTGTTAATTTACTAATTAACCAATTTACCAATTTACGGATTTGAAGATACCAGGACCTAGGACCCGGTATCTGGCAACCAGATATTGCCACAGAGAACACAGAATTTTTTATCACTCCTCCCTTAACAACCTCTTTTAAACAACAAATTGCAAAAAATTCACGAATGATTAGAAAAAATAATTTCTAATATTATAAAGAATTTGGGATTTTATTCATGTCATTAGCGCTATTCGTTGTTCCTTAGTTTTCTTATTCTTTGTTGTCCTTACTTCCTTTCATCAGCTCATCAAACTGAACAACTTTAACCCCCGCTTCCTCAAGAATTTCACGCGCAAACTCATCCGGATAACCATCTTTGTAAATAATTTCTTTTATTCCCGCGTTTATTAACATCTTAGCACAGGTAAAACACGGATGTGTTGTCACGTATAGAGTAGAGTTCTGTATTGAAATGCCAACTTTTGACGCCTGAATTATGGCATTCTGCTCAGCATGTATCGCTCTCGAGAGTTCCATTCTCTGTCCTGATGGAATATTTAACTCATCTCTGAGACAACCCCCTCTTTCTTCACAGTGTACTATATTTTCTGGCGGCCCGTTGTACCCCGTAGTCAATATACGTCTATCCCTTACAATAACTGCACCGACTTTTCTCCTGAGACAGGTTGCCCTGGTACTTACAAGTTCTGTTATCTGCATGAAATATTCATGCCAGGAAGGTCTGCTCATAATTCTTTTATTACCTCCTGTATTTCAGAATGTATTATTCCGTTTGAAGCAATAACGTTATCAAGTTTATAATTCCAATTATCCTCATAAAAATTTGTAATTTTACCTCCCGCTTCGGTTACTATTAACCCACCGGCTGAAATATCCCATACCTTAAGATGTTTCTCCCAGTAACCGTCAAACCTTCCGCAGGCAACATAACAAAGATCGAGCGCGGCAGAACCCAAACGCCGTAGACCCCTTGATTTCATAAGCATTGCCGAAAATTCAGGAATATTAGAATTTTCTTCTTTTATTTTTATATATGGAAATCCGGTCGCTATAATCGAATCTCTCAGGCTTTCCCTTTTTGAAACGGAAATAGGAGAATCGTTTAAATAAGCCTTCTTCCCTTTTTCCGCGTAAAACAATTCTTCATGTAAAGGATCATAAACAACCCCGATTTTTAAATCGTTATCCAGCTGATACGCAATCGAGACACAAAAAATCGGAATTCCGAAAGAAAAATTATTTGTTCCGTCTAAAGGGTCGATTATAAAAGCCTCTTTCTCTTCACCCTTTTTTGGATTAGTCTCTTCCGCAACAATCTCAACCCCGGGATATTCTTTTCTGATAGAATTTATAATGAACTCTTCGGACTTTGTATCTGCCGTAGTTAACAATTCGGCTCCGGTTTTGCTTTCAATCTCAAAATCCCCTCGAAACAAATCAATTAGTATACCACCCGCGTTCAGGGCAATATTTTTCAAGAATACAAGTCTATCATTAAAATTGGACCTCATCGCAACAATTAAGCTATCCTTTAATCGCCATCAGCTTTCTGCAGTTTGTCCACCACAAAAGAATCTAAAGAGAAAAAAGCTTCAGCATATGTTTTATTAAGTTTATACGAGGTAAAAGTAAATTCTCCCGAACCTGATTCCTGAAAAAATTTCATTTTTACCGGCAGCAAGTTTTTGTTAAATTGAACAGAAAGAGGATAACTGAGTTTACTTTTTATTGGAGAAATATGCACCCAACCAGATCTCGACGAATCTACCTTATAACTGTTCGCGGGAGAAAACAAAATTTCATAAAAAATCATCGGAGCCTCTCTGCGAAAAAACTGAGCGGTTTTTTCTCTCCATACAAAAACAGAGTCTCCCCGAAAAACCATAATCTCTCTTTCAGGTTCAAAAACATCTATCCTTGCCTTATCTTTTAAAGCGTAAACATTACCTGTAAAATTTAAGGTGTCTCCCTGGAACATAAGAGCTTCAGAGAAATTACATTCAAGAGACGCAACCGAACTCAAATTATTTGAAACCTGATTTAACACCGAAGAAATCAAAAAATATAAAATTATCACTTTATCTCTCCCTTTTCACCAAAACCTCTCTCGGTTTCGAACCTCTAAATTTCCCTACAACACCCGTCTTTTCCAGCTGGTCTATCAACCTTCCCGCCCGGGCGTATCCTATCTTCAATTTTCTTTGCAGAAGCGAGACAGAGGCTGTCTGCTGGCTTATTATTATTTCTTTAGCCTCATTATAAAACTCGTCGAGTTCGCCTACCTCTTCAGCCCCTTCATCCACTATAAGAAACTCTTCTATTTCCTCGGTAGGAGGATAATAATCCAGTTCATCGACAAACTCTGTAAATTCACTTTCATCTATATCTAAACGGATGTCGAGTAATTTGCTGAACTGTTCGATTCTTTCGGCTGCTCCGGGAAGGGTTCTATCCCCGAAAACATCGAGCATGTCTTCTTCCTCTACCAGGACACATATCTCATCCACTTTGTCAAAATGACCTACCAATAAACGTTTAAGATGTTTAAGCCCTATAAGTGTAACTATTCTTTTTGTTTCTTCAATTGTTATATAAGGACCATGAAGTCTTTTAGCCACACCTTCATCCGGAGGCACAAAAAGCATATCACCATTCCCGAGAAGTTTTTCTGCCCCTTTAGCATCCAGAATAGTTTTAGAATCGTGTACGGAAGCAACCTGGAAAGCTACTCTCGCGGGAAAATTAGCCTTTATTAAACCCGTTATTACATCGACCGAAGGCCTCTGAGTCGCAAGTATTAAATGTATTCCTACCGCTCTACTCATCTGGGCAAGTCTTATTATGGCTTTCTCAACATCCTTTCCGCTTCGCATCATCAAATCGGCAAGTTCATCGATAACTATAAAAATGTAAGGTTTTTTATCTTTTATTTTACTATTATATCCCTGTATATTTCTTACGCCAACTCGAGCAAATTCTTTATATCTTTGTTCCATACACTCGATACTCTTTAATAAATACTGTATGGCAGCGGATTGATCCGTAATAACTCCTCTAATCAAATGAGGAATACCATTGTAAACAGAAAGTTCTATTCTCTTTGGATCTATAAGAATAAAACGAAGTTCTTCAGGTGTAGCTCTAAACAAAAGAGAATTAAGAATAGAGTTAATAAAAACCGACTTTCCTGAACCTGTAGCTCCGGCAATGAGAAGGTGTGGCATCAAAGCTATAGAAGAGTAAAAAGGATTACCGGTTATATTTTTACCGATAGGAACGTAAGTTTTGGACCCGTGATTCAAAAATTCCTCGTTGCTTATAAGGTCTTTTAAATATACGGTTTCTCTATTTTTATTAGGGACTTCTATCCCTACCACACCCTTCCCCGGTATGGGAGCAATAATTCTAATTTTCTCCGCGTGAAGCGCCAGGGCTAAATCATTGGCAAGATTTGATATTTTAGATAATTTTATTCCAAGATCGGGTTTAAATTCAAATCTGCTTACGACCGGGCCCCTTAAAACTCCGGTTATACTCCCTGTTATCCCGAAACTTTCGAGCTTTCCCTCAATTATATTCTTATAATTGTTTACTGTTTCTGCGGACATCCACTCCACAGGAACCGGATCTTTTAAAGCATTTAAGAAATCATTCCTAAAATCGTCCGAAATTTTTTCAGAAACATCTGAACCCTTTCTTTTTTCTCTTCTTCCTATCTTTACCCTTATTGCCCTTTTAGGTTCCTGGATCTCTTTGCTTTCAACCTGTCTTGTATTCTTTTCTTCAGTAACCTTAGATACAGTTCGTTTCTTTCTCTCCGGTAAGAGTCTCGGCAATAGATTTTTAAGTTCAATAATTTTAGATATAAAAAGCTTAATATTTATTTTTCGGGGGGTTGGCTGCAAATAGACATAAAGGATTAATAAACCGAGAAAAGAAACCAGTGTTACACTTCCACCAAAACTCAATTTTGAAAGAAGAAAAGAACCCATCATGGTTCCGATTTCACCTTTCTTTTCATTAGGAAGGCCTGGATTTATAGATACAATCGAAAGCGCCAGAAAAAAAAGACAGAGAAATAATCCGCCGATACGATAAAACACATATTTAACTTTATCCAGAAAAAGAGACATGGCAGCAATAACAAAAATCAGAGGTAAAAAATATGAAAGTATTCCAAAAGTTTCAATCATGCTTTGCGCGGTTACAGCACCTACGATACCTCCGAAATTTTCGGCCAATTCTTCATCGAGAGAATAAGATAAAAGCGAAGCTAAGATAAGAACGGATAAAAACAAAATAATTATCCCGTTCATTACCATCTTCTTCCTAACATCCATATCTTTTATGGTAACTATAAGGGACCTGATTATCAGCCCTCCTAAAGCTACTATTATCAGATAATTTAATATTTTCATACTTGAATAATATGTCTCTACATACGCCTGTCAAGTTTATAAGTTTAATACCACGAAAAAAACTAATTAGCCACAGTATCCTCTTCAACATCCGCCCCTTAGAGTTTCATGATTTCTTCTTAAATATATATTCAAGCATGAATTAAAAGGGAGGATTGACCTTTCAGAAGGACGTCTCGGAAGCCTAACGGCCATGGTTTTTTGAAATGCTTGCATTTTAAAAGGAGTTCGGCTGAGAGCCGAGCGGCAATTTTATCGGTGGGAAAATTGACCGCGTTCCTAATGAATGGTTAATCTTCCCTTGTTTAAAAAAATCATGGAACCTCCACCCATACCCTTCTTGACTTTTCTTTTCAGGAGGATATTTTAAACAAATGAAAAAAATCGGTAAAGAAATACTAAAAATCATAATTACAGCAGCTCTTTTTTACTATCTGTTTAAAACCAAGGTCTCCCTAAGCGAAGTTATACAAAACATAAAAAACTTAAATATACTTTATTTCATAATAATTATAATCCTTTTCTTCATATTTTATTTGACTTTTTCGTTGCGCTGGAATTTTCTCCTTAAGGCTCAAGAAATTCATATTACTAAATTTAAAAGCTATTTATACCTGCTTGTTTCCTTCTTCTTCAACAATATCCTACCGAGCGGCCTGGGAATGGATATGATACGCTCGGCATATGCCGGAGGAAAAGAAAACTTCGAAAAAGCCTTCGGAGCATCTATAATGGAAAGGATTCTCGGAATGATTGGAATGATGTTAATAGGTGTTTTTGCTGTATTTTCGCGAAAAGTTGAATTCATAAAATTCTCCGTACTTTATATTGGTCTGATTTTACTCACTTTTATATTATATTATTTATTTACTTCATTACAAATCGAATGGCTGAAAGAAAAACTGCTTTCCATTAAACTTTTTGATTTAGGAAAATCTATTAGAGAATTTTATAAGGCTATTAAAATATATAAAAGCAAAAGAAAAACAATAATCATCGGAATAGCGTATTCGGTTCTGGTTCAGATTGTTATAACCCTGATAAATTATTTTATAGCTAAAGGATTATCTATACCCATTCCCTTCTCCGCTCTCCTGGCATACATACCCATCATTACTATAATATCTCTTATCCCCTTAACTCTTAACGGCCTTGGGTTAAGAGAATACTCTTACGTTTTCTTCTTTTCTTTAATTGGTATAGCAAAAAGCGAAGCCCTTTCAATATCTCTGGTTTACTTTGCCGCTTCAGTTATAGCAAGCTGCGCGGGCGGAATTGTATTTGTATTCTTAAAAAAACCGGAAAGAAGATGAGTGCGCTTACAATCGCCGGATTCGATCCAACAGGCGAAGCCGGGGTTTCCCGCGATATCTCTGTCTTCAAATCTTTAGGTATACCCTCAACGGCAATCCCTACAGCGTTAACAGTACAGACTTCCGAAAGAGTATTAAGCACATCAGAAATCCCTATTAAGTCTATAAAAGAAGCACTTAAAGCATTAGGAGATTTCCGTGCAGTCAAAATCGGAATGCTTTATGATGAAAAGGTGGTCAAGATAATATCTAATTTCTTAAAAAAAAGAAAACCGGAATTCGTGGTTCTTGACCCGATAATCAATTCTTCTTCCGGATATCCTTTAATTTCACCGAAAGGCATCGAAGAAATGAAAAAAGACCTGTTTCCTTTATCCGATTTGATAACTCCGAACCTTTCAGAAGCTAAACTGTTAACCGGAGAAGATGACCCTGAGAAAATAGCAGAAATTCTGTATTCAATGGGACCGAAATATATTGTAATCACTGGAATAGAGGATGCAAGTGACCTTTTTTACGACGGGGAAAAATTCGAATTAATAAAAGGCAAAAAAATAAATTTTTCATTCCATGGTTCAGGATGCTTTTATTCGTCTTATCTCCTCGGAGTAGTTTACCTGGGTTGTGGACCCCTGCAGGCAGCGAAAAAAGCTAAAGAAGCTATAGAAACATATATGGAAGGATTAAAGTCCAGAGAGAAAAAATAGTAAAATTGTTGAATAGTTAAATCGGACCCACCACACTTTTTTCTTTTTTCCTATTTGACCATTCAACGGATCCGTAGAATAACATCCGCAGGATCAGTATTTATTCCAGATACTCGAGAACTATCCTGAGCATTCGCCATATAGGTTCAGCGGCTCCCCACAGGAGTTGGTCACCCACACTAAAACAGGTAAGATATTCGGGTCCGATGTTCATTTTTCTGATACGCCCGACAGGAACGGTTAAATTGCCGGAAACCACAGCCGGAGTAAGTTCTGCAACAGTATCCTCATAAGTATTGGGTACTACCTTTACCCACTCGTGAGCTTCCGCAATCATACTCTCGATCTCATCAAGAGGAATATCCCTATTTAATTTAATGGTAAACCCCTGACTATGACATCTCATAGCTCCTATACGAACACAGATACCATCCACGGGAATTTTTTTCTCAGTCTGTAAAATTTTATTAGCCTCTGCCATCCCTTTCCACTCCTCTCTGGTCTGCCCGTTACTCATAGCAGAATCGATCCACGGTATGAGACTCGCGGCAAGAGGCACTTTAAACACCTCAACAGGTAGAGACCCTTTACGTAATTCCTCCGTTATAATCCAGTCCAGCTCAAGAGCGGCAACCGAAGGTTTGTTTAACAAATCTTTTACGGAGTCACTTAGCACAGACATTTGTTTTACTAGCTCTATCATGTTTTTAGCTCCGGCGCCCGAAGCAGCCTGATAGGTCATAGAAGAAACCCACTCTATACAATCATTTTCAAAAAGCCCGGAAAGAGCCATTAGCATAAGAGTCACGGTGCAATTGCCGCCGATATAAGAACGCACTTCCGAAGAAAGAGCTTTATCGATAACTTTTCTGTTTACGGGATCGAGCACAATAATTGAATCCTCCTCCATCCGGAGTTTCGAGGACGCGTCTATCCAGTATCCCTGCCAACCGTTCTTTCGTAGTTCAGGATAAACTTTACCGGTATAATCACTCCCCTGGCAACTTACAATAATATCAAGTTCTGCAAGAATACTTAAATCATAAGCATCCTGAAGTTTTGGTATTTCAACACCTATATCAGGACCATCTTGCCCTACTTGAGAAGTAGAAAACATTAAAGGCTCGAATCCTTTAAAAGCATCTTCCTCTTTCATTCTTTTCATTAAAACAGACCCAACCATTCCTCTCCACCCGATAAAACCAACTCTAAACATTTAATTTGCCTCCTTTCAGCATGAAGTATTATAGTTGGCTTTCAGTCTTTGTCAAGGATTTATTCTCACACAGAGCCACAGAGGGCACAAAGAAAAAAATATGTGTTGTTAAAATCCTCCTTGACAATATAAAAAATTTTTAATATAATTTAAGACATAATGTATATATTTAATAATTACTTTAAATCATTATATAAAAGATCAAAAAGCGGATTTCATCGCCTTACTCTACTGACAATTGTCTTGATATGTTCATGCGCACATATCTTTTCTTCATCTTCTCATAATACAGGAGGAATATATGGGAAAGTAACACTGAACAGTAGAAAAAAACCTTTAGACAATGTAAAAGTTAGAGTGGAAGGAACAGGATTATCAACCAAAGTAGATTCTTCAGGGATTTTTTATATTGCGGAAGTACCCCCGGGAGAATACACATTAATTGCTACAGCCCCGGAATTCACTGATGGTGTGTTGGAAGGCGTTTTTGTTGCAAGGGATTCTATTTCAATTGTCTTTATATGGTTAAATGAGTCGAGAGGCTCCACAATTCCTAAAAAAGAGATATGGAAAGGCATAAAAACCGGTAAAGTCGATATCAATTTAAAGGGTAAAATCAAAGGTCATATAAGAGAAAATTCCTTTCTGGATAATGCGATGGTTTGTATAGAAAATACATTCTGGGTGACTTATACAGATTCTTTAGGGGAATACCAATTAACGGATATACTCCCGGGAAAATATACACTTAAAGCATTCGGGGGAGGACCGCATATCGAATGGGAAGATGCCGGGCCGGGTCCAAAAGAAGGTATGCGTACATTAAAACCCAAGAACTTCAATTGGGATAAAATAATGGGTGCAAGTTATAGACCAAGGACTATAGAAAATGTAAGAGTTGCGCCCGACTCTACTTCAATAGTTAACATCCGGCTGCAGAGCACCTGGATACCTGAAGACTACCCACCCATCGAAAGAAAAGAAATTATAATTAAAAACTCAGAATAAAAATTTCTTAGACTTTTATTCTATCCGCCCGTTCGTACTATCTGGCTTTGCACAAAACAATAAATATATATTTATTTAGTAAGGGTTACCCCCGAATTAATACTCAGGGCAAACATAGCCTTGACTTTTATCTTATACCCTTTATTATCCCGAGTAAAAAGGAGCTCAAAACAAATGATTACTCACAGTTTAGGATTCCCGCGAATAGGGGTTAAAAGAGAATTAAAAAAGACAATCGAAAGTTACTGGAAAGGCGAACTTTCAAAAGAAAAACTTTTTCTTGCGGCAAAAGATTTAAGAAAACGGCACTGGGAACTGCAAAAAGAAAACGGAATCGATCTTGTTCCGGTAGGCGATTTTTCGCTTTACGACCAGATGCTGGATATGACAAAAGCCCTGGGAGCCGTGCCGGGACGTTTTGGTTTTAAAGGCGGAAAAATAAATGTTAAAACCTATTTCGATATGGCAAGAGGAAAAGGCGATGCTGCCGCAATGGAAATGACAAAATGGTTCGATACAAACTACCACTATATAGTTCCCGAATTTGAACCCAATCAAACTTTTAAACTTTCAAGCGAAAAGATTTTTGAAGAAGTAAAAGAAGCAATCGACGAGGACTACCAGGCAAAACCCGTTTTACCCGGACCTCTCACTTACATTTTTCTCGGGAAAGAAACCGAAGAAGGATTTAACCGTTTCGAACATTTAGATTCGATCTTAAAAGTTTACGAAGAAATCTTATCCCGCCTTTCCAGCCCTTGCGAATGGATACAGCTAGACGAACCAATTCTCGTTCTTGACCTGGATGCAGAAGTTAAAGAATATTTCAAAGAAACTTATGAAAGACTAACAAAAGCGGCGGGGCAAATGAAAATATTACTCGCGACTTATTTCGGTTCACTTGGTTCGAACGAAGACCTTACTCTAACCCTACCTGTATCAGGTTTACATCTCGATTTAGTCAGAGCCCCGGAACAGTTAGACTCGGTATTAGAAAATATCGGTCCTGATAAAACACTTTCACTCGGAGTTGTAAACGGAAGAAATATCTGGAAAACAAATTTCGATAAAGCAGTAAGCATGGTAAGAAAAGCCTCTAAAGCCATAGGAGAAGAAAGGATAATGGTTGCTCCTTCATGTTCTCTTCTGCATGTACCTGTCGACTTAGATGAAGAAACCGCTCTGCCTGATGAAATAAAAAATTGGATGGCTTTCGCGAAACAAAAATGCAGGGAATTAGAAATAATCCGCGACGCTGCTATCGGTAAGGATGTCTCTAATGAATTAAAACGAAATAAAGAAGCTCTACAGTCGAGAAAAGAAAGTCCTTTAGCTACAAATAAAA
>Ga0307422_1001597_pt1 | contig 11723 bp, 10 predicted proteins | sample SalMarWE160290MG_FD_202153 | JGI IMG/M metagenome (GOLD analysis project Ga0307422, IMG submission 202153) | Salt marsh sediment microbial communities from the Plum Island Ecosystem LTER, Massachusetts, United States - WE1602-90 | ecosystem: Environmental > Aquatic > Marine > Intertidal zone >...
GCTACACTGGGTTGAAAAGGTTCCTTGCCGGGAATACCATAATCAATCCTGAAATCCATTGTGATATAAGCCAGGTCTTCCAGCACAACCACATCATAGGCTGTGGCCATTTCCCCGATGATCTTAAGCTCCTTTTCGGTAAAACAGATCCATGACGGGTTATTTGGATTGGAATATATTATAGTTGATATATTTCCTTTTTCAAGGTATGATTTTAGTTTATTCCTCAACCTGTCTCCCCTGAAATCATAAATATCAAATGATTTGTACTTCATTCCGAGGACATGTTGCTGGGTTTTTTGCACCGGGAAACCCGGATCGATGAACAGGGTAGTATCTTTTTTCTCATCTCTCCGGCAGGCTACCATAAAAGCAGCCATGGACCCCTGCATTGAACCGGCAGTAGGTATACAATAAGCAGGTTTCAAATCAATATTAACGAAAAGCCGCAAATATCTTGATATCTCGTTTTTCAGCTCTTCCACTCCATCAATCATAGGATACTTTGAAGCCACCCCTCTTTTCAAAGCTTCCATTTCTGCTTTTATTCCTATTTGTGGAGTTTCAAGCCCCGGCACTCCCATCTCCATTCTTATGTACCGGATACCGGTTTCTTTTTCAATTTTGTTTATTAAGCCCACGATCTCACGTATGGATGCATGTCCTGCATTTTTTAATCCAGCGGCCTTTATTTGTTTTCGAACAACCTCAACGGGTACCGGTGTATCCTTTATCACTTTTGCCATTAATTTATCATTTACTCTCAAAATTTCCTTTTATCTATAACCCTCTTACTCTTTCCTTCGCTGCGTTCAATTGTTTTGTGCTCGACCAGTTTAACATCCACGCTAAATCCCAGCGTGCTTTCAATATTATTTTGGATCTTTTGCCGCAATGCCTGAAGCTCACTGATCCGGTCCTGAAAAAATGAATCTTCAACCTCTACCTGTAATTGCAGTGTGTCCAGGTTATCCACCCTGTCAACAACCAGCAGATAATGAGGCCTGGTTTCGCTCATCTCAAGCAGAATACTTTCTATTTGTGATGGAAACAGATTCACTCCCCTGATGATCAACATATCATCACTCCGGCCCGTGCATTTAACCATACGTGTCAGTGTCCGTCCGCACCGGCATTTTTCGTAATTAAGACTGGTAAGATCACGGGTTCGGTAGCGTATAACAGGCAATCCTTCTTTGGTGATAGTACTGAATACCAGTTCTCCAGTTTCACCTTCAGGCAATGGTTCAAGTGTTACAGGATCGATGATCTCAGCAAAAAAATGATCCTCATTGATATGCAAGCCTTCCTGAAACTCACATTCACTAGCTACTCCAGGCCCTATTACTTCACTCAGACCGTAAATATCAATTGCCTTTATCCTTAATTTTTCTTCAATTTCCCCGCGCATCTGATCCGTCCATGGCTCGGCACCAAACACACCTGCCCTGAGCTTCAGTTCATCTCTGCTTATACCGCTTTCTTCAATAGCTTCAGACAAATACAAGGCATAGGAAGGAGTACATGCAAGGACTGTCGTACCAAAATCCTTCATTAACTGCAACTGCCTTTTCGTGTTACCTCCCGAGATCGGAATTACCGAAGCCCCTATTTTTTCACCTCCATAATGCAAACCCAGCCCGCCTGTAAACAAACCATATCCGTATGACACCTGTATAAAATCATCTTTGCCTGCTCCGGCACAGGACAATGTACGGGCCATCACTTCAGACCAGGTGCTTATATCTTTGCGTGTATATCCTACAACAGTTGGTTTTCCGGTAGTACCTGATGAAGCATGCAGCCGTACTATCTCACTCATAGGCACAGCAAACAACCCAAATGGATAATTATCCCTCAAATCCTGTTTTGTAGTAAAGGGTAATTTTGAAATATCATCAATACCTCCTATCATTTCGGGGCTTAATCCTGCAGATTGCATTTTTTCCCTGTACCAGGGAACATTGAAATATACTCGTTCAACTGTTACTCTAAGCCTTTCACTTTGTAAAATTTTTCGTTCTTCCCTGCTCATGCATTCAAAATGCCTGTTCCAAATAGTCATAATTGTTAAAATTTATAGAAATCACTGGCCCTGATCAGTTCCATCTGATGTCTCTGTAAGGCCATTATTGCCTGGTTTACGTCCTCAGCCCTTATTACAACAAAGGATTTATTTCCAAGCGAGAAAGCATAAAGGTATTCAATACTAATCTTTTCATCTGATAGTATTTTTAATGCTTTTGCCAGTGATCCGGGCTGATTGGGTGTGGCAATAGATAAAACCTCTGTTACATTTACAGTGATTTGCTTATCTTTAAGGGCTTTCCTGGCATTTTCAGGATCAGAAACGATCATTCGGAGTATACCATATTCCGAAGTATCTGCAATAGTTGCAGCAGTAACATTGATATTCTTATTACCAAGTGTTTCAAGCACTTCATAAAGCCTGCCGGATTTATTTTCCAGGAAAACCGAAAGTTGTTTTATGATCATTGCTTTTTTTTTAGATTACAATTCTACTAATTATATTTCTTTTAATGTTATAATCAACTACTAAATTCCAATGACCGGTCACCGATTACCGATTACGGAATACCGATCACCATTTTGACCCACCCCTACCCCTCCCGGGAAGAGAATAGTTCTTTCAAAGCTTCGGGCTTTTTGCTTTCAGCTTTCGACTTTCAGCTTTCAGCTTATTCTAACGATTACCGATTGGACCCACCCCTGCCCCTCCCGGGAGGGGAATAGCTCTTTTAACACTTCCAACTCCCTATGTTCACTGTTTACTGTTCACTGTTTACTGTTCACTGTTCACGGTTCACTGCCCTCTTTTCTCCAAAAAAACCCTTGCATCCACAAGGGTTATATCCTTTGGATTACCTATCAGCGGATTAAGATCTATCTCTTTTATCTCCGTTGCATATCGCAGAAGCGATGAAAGACGAACTATTACCTCCATGAACAGATCCACGTTCAACCCTTCCCTGCCTCTTATACCTTCAATTATTTTATAACTATTAAGACTGTTGATCATTGAAAGTGCTTCTTCAAATGTAAGGGGAGCCAGACCTGATGCAAAGTCATTCAACACCTCAACAAATATCCCTCCCAGGCCACAGATGATCACATGACCAAAGCGCGGTTCGTATTTTGCACCTATAAACAATTCGGTACCACTTATCATCTTCTGTATAAGCACGCTCTTAACCTTTTTGATCTTCATCATCCTTCTGAACTCAGCCTGCAAATGTATATCTGACCTGATGTTTAATGTCACTCCCCCGATATCGGATTTATGCACCGGGCCTATAACCTTCATAACTACCGGATACCCTATCTCCCTGGCCAGTCCCAGTGCTTTTTTTCTTGATCTGGCCGTTGCCTCGCGAACAACATTTATACCTGCTGCTTCAAATAATAGCTGGCTCGTTACGGGATCCATATAACCACTTGCCGCATTGTCAATTATCTCACGAATACGCGGCAGGTCAATGCCTTCCATAAATATATTCTCTCCGGCAGGAAAGGGTGTATTGTATACTTTTGTAAGTGCACTTCCAAGAACCACTTCATCAGGAAAATTAATATGTCCCTCGGATAAAAAATATCTGACTTCCTTTTCGGCACTACTGACAGAAGGCAATATGGGGAAAATGGGTTTTTTACATTCCAGCATTTTTTCATGTATCATTTGATAAATATCCCGGATCCCTGTAAGTCCCGTACTACCGAAAATAATGATCATTCCGTCTATCTGTTTAAACTCTTTCTCACAGTAATCAATCACCATAGAAAGTTGTTCCCGTGTTCCTGTAGCAAGAATATCAACAGGATTATTCACAGTTGCTCCCGGATTCAATCCTGCCAGAAGCTCTTCCGCCTTCGGACCTTTTATCCCGGGTATCATCATACCTCCTTTTGAAAGCGCATCGGTTAACATCACAGCCGGTCCCCCGGCATGAGTAATAATAGCTATATTACTGCCCTTAAGCTTTTTATGCATGAATACCGAAGCTACGGTGGTCAGCTCCTCTCTTCCGAAACAACGTACAATACCGGCTTTTCTAAATAAAGCTTCAACAGCAGAATCGGAACTTGCAATTGCCCCTGTATGTGATAATGCAGCCCGACTGCCGGCTTCAGAGATACCTGCCTTGATCGCGGCAATCTGACATCCCTTTCGTATCAATGATGAAGCGTGTTTCAACAACATATCCGGATCCCGGATTTGTTCCAGATACAATAATTTGATAGTTGAACTGGTTGCCGGATCAAAGGTTTCATCCCAGAACTTCACTACCTCTTCTACACCAATACGAGCACTGTTCCCAACAGAAAATATACTTGCAAAGGGCAATCCTTTGGGTACGGCAGATTCAATAATAAATACAGCAGTAGCCCCCGATGCCGAAACAAAATCACAACCTCCCGGATCCAACTTGGGAATTGGAGAAGTAAAAACTGCATGATAGTTTGTATTCATCACACCAATGCAGTTTGGCCCTATAAGACAAGCATTGGCACGGGTAACAATATCCACCATTTCCTTTTCAAGCTTAGCTCCTTCCTCATCCTCCTCGCTAAAGCCAGCCGAAATAACTATAAAGGCTTTTACATCACAATGCCTGGTCAAATCACGGATAATAGCATTACATTTGGCCGATGAAACGGCAATCACCGCCAGATCTGTTGAAGGCAGGCTTCTTATATCCCTGTATACTTTGACCCCCTGTACATTATCTTCTTCAGGATGAACAACATAAACCTTTCCTTTATATTTGCTTTTTAACAAATTGTTAAGCAACTTACCTCCAGGTTTATGCATATTGTTGGAAGCGCCAATCACTACTATGCTTTTCGGATCTGTAAGCTGCCGGTTAATCATTTATCTTAAGGCTTATATAACAAATATAATGATTTGGATACAGTTTGAACAGAACTAAAATCAAATTCGTTTTAATATCAAATTTTTATTCTGTATTTTTTTAACGTATTTTCGCGGCTGAAATCTTTTTCTTAAAACCAAACATTAAATCAGGAATTATCATGAAAAAAGCAACTTTTTTATTTTTAGCTTCCTTCTTTGTATCCGCCCTGTTAATAGGACAAAGCGCGGATGACATTATTTCAAAATATCTTGAAAATAATGGTGGGGTGGAGAATATGAAATCAATGAAATCAATGAAAATGACGGGAATACTTCCTACTCCACAGGGTGATTTCCCCTTCACCCTATTGAAAAAATCACCCGACAAGATGAAAACCATAATTGATTTCCAGGGAACAACATTCATTCCCCAGGCTTATGACGGAGAAATAGCCTGGACACTCAATCCTTTTACCGGAAGTAATGAACCCGAGGAACTTCCGGAAGAAATGCTCGAAATGCTAAAAGAGCAGGCGATTTTTGAAGATCCGGTTATCGATTATAAGGAGAAAGGCCATGAAATAACACTTGAAGGAAAAGAGGATGTTGATGGTGTTGAAGCTTACAAATTAAAGATGGTGAGGAACAAAAACAATGACAAAGCAGAATCAACGGAATATTATTTCTTCGATACGGAATTCTATTTCCCCATCATGATTCGATCAACAGTAAATACGGGTACGAATGAAAGCCAGGAGATTGAACAATACCTGGGTGATTACCGGGAGATCGAGGGTGGATACCTTATCCCATTCCATATGGAATCCCGTATGAACGGACAGGTTGCACAGGAAATAAATTTTGAAAGTGTTGAAATCAATGTTGATATTCCTGATGAAGAATTTGCCTTTCCGGGAAATAATAATGAAGAGACAGAAGAGAAAAAGGAAGAGGAAGCTAAAGCAGAATAATATAACAAACCGTAAAAATGATCAACAGGCATACTCTTTAGTGTACGTCTATAAAGTAGTCAAATTGTTTAATTGGTCATGTGTCTGTTCAGAAGGTTCCATTTGCAAGGCTTGCGCAGTCCGAAAACGCGGAGTTTACTAGTCGTAAATGAGCAATTTTCGGACAAGCGTAACGCGGCAAATGGGACTTTATGGACAGACACTCTTTGGTATGCCTGTTTTTTGATTATATCATTTCCCGATAAAATGCAACTAAAAATAATACTCTCCGTTGATTGAAATAATTCTATACCATTCCTGCATACATTTAACCTGAATTATTGGCTTCCCCGGGCTAAAGGTTCAGCTTTCGACGCCTTGCATCTGCCCCCCGATTCTAACACTTTAATAATACAGGTAAAATATAACCGGTAGTTTTCTTGTAGATAAAGATAAATTTATCTTATTTTACAAGTTCAATAAACATCTAAAAAAGATGAAAGCTGCAAGCCTTGTACATCCTATTGTTCTCCTCCCGGTAACCGGGCTGATACTCTGCCTGTCTTACAACAGGTTCAATGCTTGCTGCTGCTTTTCTATGTAATCCTTTCTGATTTTTTACTCCCTTATTTGAAAAAAAAACCGGTTTAATTGTTAATAAACAACAAACAGGATAATTATACATATTCATTAAAACAATCATATTTATTATTAACTATAAATCCAATTAATATGTCACAGGAATATAAATTTGAAACATTGCAGTTGCATGCCGGACATGATGTTGATCAAACAACATTATCGCGTGCAGTACCCATTTACCAGACCACATCCTATGTGTTCAAAGATGCTGAACATGCTGCCAGCCTTTTCGGCTTAAAGGAATTCGGTAATATATATACCAGGATCATGAACCCGACGACAGATGTATTTGAAAAACGGATTGCAGCCCTGGAAGGAGGGGTAGCTGCGCTGGCTACATCCTCAGGCCAGTCAGCCCAGTTCCTGGCAATCACCAATATTGCCGGTGCCGGTGATAATATAGTTGCCACATCTTACCTTTACGGAGGTACTTATAACCAGTTCAAAGTGCAGTTTAAAAGACTGGGCATTAAGGTGAAATTTGTCATTGGTGATGACCCGGAAAAATTTGATGAACTGATAGATGAAAAAACCAAAGCATTATATATTGAAACCATAGGAAATCCCCGGTTCAATATCCCTGATTTTGATGCTATTGCTAAAATAGCACAAAAAAACAATATCCCACTGATAGTAGATAACACTTTTGGTGGGGCCGGTTACCTTTTCCGCCCTGTTGAGCACGGCGCCAATATCGTTGTACAGTCGGCCACAAAGTGGATTGGAGGCCATGGTAACAGTATTGGCGGTGTTATTGTTGATGCCGGTAACTTTAACTGGGCAAACGGAAAGTTCCCTCAATTCACCGAACCTTCGGAAGGATACCACGGGCTTAAGTTCTGGGAAGTTTTTGGTGAGGGAGGCCCGTTTGGCAATATTGCATTTATCATACGGGCAAGGGTCGAAGGTTTGCGTGACTATGGCAATGCATTAAGCCCTTTTAATGCATTTCTGCTCATTCAGGGACTGGAAACACTTTCATTGCGGATGGACAGGATCAGTGAAAATGCGATAGAACTTGCACGCTGGCTTGAAAAACAGGATTGGGTAACAGGTGTCAGCTATCCCGGGCTTGACAGCAGTCCTTATTACCTGCTGGCCAGGAAATATCTTAAAAGAGGATATGGCGGTGTATTGAGTTTTCATATCAAAGGGGGGAAAGAATCAGCCGATAAATTAGTGAATAATGTTAAGCTGATATCTCACCTTGCTAATGTAGGCGACTCGAAAACACTGATCATTCATCCGAGTTCAACAACTCATGAACAACTGAGTCTGGATGAACAAAAAGAAGCAGGCGTGGTTCCCGGGCAATTACGTATTTCCACCGGTACCGAACACATCGATGATATAAAGTCTGACCTGTTGCAGGCTGTGAAAAAATCACTTTAGTGAGGATAACAAAAAACTAACCACCCTGCAATAAAGATCAGTATTTTTGCAGTTTCAAATAAAAAAACATATTCGATCAAGGGGGAAGAGAGAACAAATCTCATATTGGTATTTTCGGAAGGCGGAACGTGGGAAAAAGTTCATTGATCAACTCACTTACAGGACAGGAAGTGGCCATTATCTTAGCATCGCCGGGTCGCCGGGTACTACTATCAACCCGGTAAAAAAGAGTTACGAAGTGTCGGGGCTGGGACCTGCTATGTTTATTGATACTGCAGGTATTAATGATGAGGGTGGATCCGGCGTTCTGCAAAACCCGCCTATTTTTATATTTATACAGTGTTTTGCAGTAGCATGGGCCGTCTCAGAAAAATCGCGTAAGATTTCAAGGAAGGTTTTCGTCGCGGGGTTCTGGAGGAACCCTGTCCGAGCGACGACGAGGAAGGAGTGAGTTTGGATTCCGCGGGGAGAAAACCTGCCGTGGTAAATCAAGCGATTTTTATGGAACGGTGACCTTTTTTGCCTAATTTTTCGTGTGGAAGACAAAAAAGTAGGTCGAACTGCCTCGCGAGCAGTTCGAAACCCCCGGCTCGCGGGAAGAAATTAAAACAATATTATTCTATACAATAGCCTAAACTATGAATAATAGCCTGGTAATAAACCAATTAAAAATAAAAATTCAATCCTCCTCCGATATAGTGATACCCGACATCCGTTAAGCGTATACCAGCTTCAAAAATAAAGGCCATATTCTTATTCATTCCTATCTCTACACCTACCGGCAGCCACAGGGGAACATACACATCATTGCCAAACATGATATCCGTATCAAGGCCAATAAAGAGATCAGTTGATGAAACCAAAGGAAAAGTAAACAAACCGGTAAAATCAAGACCAAAATCACCAAATGAATGTGCTCCTGCTGATAGTGAAAACATACTGCCCAGCTGAAATTCTACATCACCCCCAAAATATGTTTCACCACCCAATACTCCAAGCTTAAGGCCAAAATCCGTACCTTTGGTTATTCCAACACCCCCATGGAGGAAAAGATAAAAATCATTCCCGCCGTTAATAAAAAATGCCGGTTCTACACCTGCACTGAAATTACCCCTGCCCAACGTGGAAGATGTATTAAAAATCTGCGCCCGTGCAGTTGTAATTCCCAGCACCAGCAATAAAAGGAAAAATAGCTTTCTCATAGTAAAATGGTTTGGTTAGTAATGTGAATTATATACGATAAACTAATTATCTATGTTATGTAAAAATATGAAAAATCTCTACCGCTCACCCTTCACCTCACATTGTCTCCCTCTCCTCCTTCCAGCCATTCTTTAAAAGAATTCACCTTATCGCGGCTGACAATCAGGTCATCCATATTGCATGCATGAAGCTTTACTTTTAAACGACTGCCTGAATAAACCAGGATATCAGAAATAGCTTCTGAACTAACAATATATTTCCGGTTAATCCTGTAAAAAACTACTGGATCGAGCAAATCTTTCAGCTGGTCGAGAGAATAGTTAATGGCATAATCGCGTCCTTCGCTGTTTTGCAAAAAAGTGGCTTTCTCCATACTATAAAAGCAGCTTATCTTATTTGTTGGAAAAATACGGATATGATCGCCTACTTTTACAACAAACTTACTTTTATAATCATTGGTCAGTGTTTTTAACACCTTATCAATAACCTGAATATCAGGCTCATTTTTTTTGTTATAAGGACTTTCCCTGAATACATTGACAGCCCGGGCCATATCATCGAAAGAAATGGGTTTCAGCAGGTAATCAATGCTGTTCACCTTAAACGCCCTGAGGGCATATTCATCATAGGCCGTGGTAAAGATCACCGGGCAACTGACAATGGTTTGTTCAAAAATCTCAAAGCTCAGTCCGTCGGCAAGCTGTATATCCATAAAAACCAGATCAGGTGCCGGATTTGTCTGAAACCATTTTACGGCATTTTTTACAGACTGAATTATATCAAGTATATGAACAGACTTATCATATTGAAGGATCAGATCCTGCAATCGTTCGGCAGCTACTTTTTCATCTTCAATTATCAGACAGTTCATTTCAATTGTATTACCGGCAATTTAACAAGAAAATGATTATTGGTCTCTTCCACCCTTACTTTTTTATCCGACAAAAATTCATACCGGCTTATGAGGTTTTCAAGTCCTACAGCCCGTTGTTTCCTTATCACCTTTTTTTTCTGCAGATTATTCCTGGCAATAAAGTATCCGTCCTCTTCAAATAAATCAATAAAGAGCGGAAACTCATCTGATATTACATTGTGTTTTATAGCATTTTCAATTAGCATTTGCAATGCCAAAGGTGCAACACCGGCTTTACCCGGGCTAATATCAAGCCGAAAAACAAAGGCATCACCATGCCTGATCTTTTCAAGATATACATAATCTCTCACAAATTCCAGTTCTTCATGCACGGGGATCAGTTCCTTATCCTTTTGCTCCAAAACATAACGGTAGGTATCAGATAGTTTCTTGATATAATCCACCGCCTGTTTACTGTTTTTCTCTACTATGCCGCTGAGGGTATTCAGACTGTTAAAGAGAAAATGCGGGTTTACCTGGTTTTTTAAGGTCTCATATCTGGCAAGGAGATTTTCCCGCTCAAGTTTTTCCTCTTTTTGCATACTTTCCGATAAAGATTTTACCAGGTACCTTGAATAAAAATAAGAGATCAGGATCAGGTCAACGGTAAAGGCAATAAAACTATTAAAGATCACATTAAACCAAAAATTTTCCTCCGGTATGTTAAAAACATATTTAAAGTAAAAGTACGGAATAATAAGACTGAGCACGGCACCTGAAAAAATAAAAGCCCATAAGGTTACCATACTCTCTTTTCCCGGATTTTTACGCCACCTGCGCCTCCTGCCCACATATCTGCCTAAAATGCCATTTGTCAGCCAGTACGCGGCACCAATCAACATACCATATGTAACAGATTTAAAAAAGCGCATCCATGAAGAGAACAGCTCAAGCCCGTTGAAGAACAAGGAAACCACAACGGAAATGGCGAACAGGAACAGGAACCTCAGTATTAATTTCTTTATATTAATTTTTTCCATAAATCATCATCTGTCTGAAAGACTTACAAAGTATTAAAAACTTTGTAAGTCTTTTTCTGCTGCTACTAAAGTAAAACTAATTTGTACATTTGGAATAATAATTTTCACAATCTTCTTTCCCCCAGCCCGGATGAAGCAAGCTTTCCGGCTGATAATCAACGAACGCTTCGTATGCTTTTGTAAACAGCGGGCAGGCTGCATCCAGGCCTCCGCCAAACTGTTCGGGTGTATACATCACATTCATCGCATTGAGATACAGGGCCCTGGGGTTGGAATCATCAAGCCGGAGGGCCTTTCCGAATGCACTCCCTGCTTTTTGTGAATACACCCGGGCATTATTTGACGGGTCCATTCCTATCATTGCCTGGAAGTACATACCTTTCAATACATATAATTCGGCTTCTTCCGGTGCGATCTTCAGCGCAGCATCGATCTGTTCGCCTGCAGACATCAAATATTTTTCCTTAGCTTCCGTATCCTGTGTTTTAAAAGCATGGACAACCCTGCAGTAAGCGCTGTAATACAAGGGAAGCCACTCACCGGTTTCAACAGAAGCAATACGGTCAAAGTGATTGGCGCAGGATGCAAAGTCTTCCTGTGAACGGATGCTCTTCAACGAATCGAGGCCGGCCTGCATGGCTTCCCCGTAGGTAGCCTGACCAAATACGGCCGGACTGGTCATCATCATCATTGTAAAAATTAAAAACTGTTTCATGATCTCTAAAATTTAAGTTTATAATAATAAATCAATCATTATAATATTAATCAGG
>Ga0307422_1001598_pt1 | contig 11723 bp, 8 predicted proteins | sample SalMarWE160290MG_FD_202153 | JGI IMG/M metagenome (GOLD analysis project Ga0307422, IMG submission 202153) | Salt marsh sediment microbial communities from the Plum Island Ecosystem LTER, Massachusetts, United States - WE1602-90 | ecosystem: Environmental > Aquatic > Marine > Intertidal zone >...
GAGCCGCTTAGCCGTCGAGGAGACCGGCCTCGGCCGCGCCGACGACAAGCTCAAGAAGAACATCCTCGTCGCCACAAAGACGCCGGGCACCGAAGCGCTCAAGCCCGAAGTGTTCACCGGCGACTGCGGCATGACGCTGACCGAGTGGGCGCCCTACGGGGTGATCTGCTCGATCACGCCGTGCACGAACCCGACCGAGACGATCATCTGCAACGCGATCGGCATGGTCGCCGCTGGCAACGCGGTCATCTTCAACCCGCACCCGCTCGCCAAGCGCACGTCACAGCACTGCATCCAGCTCCTCAACCGCGCGATCGTCAAGGCCGGCGGCCCGCCCAACCTGCTCACGACGCTCGCCGAGCCGACCGTCGAGACCGCCACGACGTTCATGAAGCACCCCCGGCTGCCGCTGCTGGTCGTCACCGGCGGGCCGGGCGTCGTCGCAGCCGCGATGGCGTGCGGCAAGAAGGTGATCGCCGCCGGGCCGGGCAATCCGCCCGTCGTCGTCGACGAGACCGCCGACATCGCGAAAGCCGGCCGCGACGTCGTCCTCGGCGCCTCGCTCGACAACAACATCGTCTGCACCGACGAGAAGGTCGTCGTCTGCGTCGACGGTGTCGCCGATCAGCTCAAGGCCGCCATGCGCCAGAACAGCGCCTACGAGCTGAACCGCGATCAGGCCAAGCAGCTCAACGAGCTCGTGATCGCCACACCGCCAACGGCGACCGAACGCGGCGAGCCGAACAAGGACTGGATCGGCAAGGACGCCCCAAAGATACTCGCCGAGCTCGGCATCAAGGTGGACGACGCGATCCGGCTCGTCATCACGGACGTCGACGCCGACGACCCGCTTGTCCGGACCGAGCAGCTCATGCCCGTGCTGCCCGTCGTGCGCGTCGGCACCGTCGACGAGGCGATCGCGCTCGCCAAGGACGTCGAGGCCGGATGCCGCCACACCGCCGCGATGTGGTCGCGCAACATCGAGAAGCTTCATGCGATGGCGCGCACGATGGACACGTCGATCTTCGTCAAGAACGGGCCGAGCTACGCCGGACTCGGCCTCGGCGGCGAGGGCTTTTGCAGCTTCACGATCGCGTCACCGACCGGCGAAGGCCTGACCTGCGCGCGCCACTTCGTGCGCCACCGCCGCTGCACGCTCGTCGACGCCTTCCGCATCGTCTGACGCTGACAAGTCTACCTGCCCCCGAGTAGCCCCAACTCATGCGCAAGCCTCAGTACGGTCACGACGGCAACCGCGTAAGCCAGATAGGCGAGGCTGTGTCGGATCTGCACCCCACGGACCTTCCTGGTCGTGGCGGCGCCGAGTTGCGCCCCGACCGTGCTGCCGATCAGGATGCACGCGGCAAGGACGATATCGCAGTTGGCGCCCTCGGCGCGCGAGAAGAGCCCAAGGCCCGTCGCGTGGAAGTAGGTGCCCACGCCCGTGTTCAGGATGATCATGAACAGGCTGGTGCCGATGGCAACGCGCGTGGGCATACCGAGGATGTAGATCATGGCCGGCACCATGACAATACCGCCGCCGACGCCCAGCAAGCCGGCCGTCAGCCCCGCCAGGAAACCGATCAAAACGAGGACCCACACTGAGACGTCCTCGATGCCCGACGCCGCTAATGACACGCGCGGCCGCCATCGAAAGCGCTGGAGCAGGTTCTTCGCCGACGCTTGGAAGGGCGCTTCGGGATCGATGCGCAGCTCGCGTTTGCGGCGCGCGCTTTCGCGCTGGAAGAGGCGGCCGACGAAGACGAGGTACGCGGCATAGACGAGCGGCAGCACGAAGTTCACGGCCAGGATCGGCCGCAGCGCGAAGTGCACCTCGCCCCAGTGCTTGAGCAGTTGGACAATCCACGTGCCGAGCAACGCACCGCCGAAGCCGCCGACGAACATGAGCAGGCCGAGCTTGGCGTCCACCTGCTGGAGCTTGCGGTGGCGCAGCGTGCCGGCGATCGCGGTCCCGAAGATGACGGCGAGGCTCGAGCCGACGGCGTAGTTGTAGTGGACGCCAAAGACGATGTGCAGCATCGGCACGGCGATGATGCCACCGCCGATGCCGAAGAACCCGGCAACGAAGCCCGTCGCAACCCCAAGCGCGACGAGCGCGATGAGGTCGATCGACTGACCGGCAACCGGCAGCTCGACGCCCAGCATGGTGGCCCCTACCCCTTCCTTCGGACCACGAGCCGCTCAACGCCCATCGTGATCGCCGTCATGAGCACGCCGAGCACAACGGGCGCAACGAGACACAGCACGACGTAGAGCCACGACGGCTGAAAGCCGGCCTGATCGGGCCGGGCATCGCGGAATATCGAGAGTGCGGCCAGCAGCGCAATCATCGCAGCACACGAAGCGCGTCCGCAGCCGACGAACAGGCTCACAGCTCGAGGCTGTTCAGGAACGCGCGGAAGTAGGGGTTGATCTTATCGTACTCGACCAGAAACGCGTCGTGCCCGTACGCCGACCGGATCTCGTGGTAGACGACGTTCTTGCCCTGCGCCTCGAGAATCTGCGCCATCTGCGCCATGCGCTCGGCCGGGAAAAGCCAGTCGGACGTGAAGCTCATCATGAACACCCGCGCCTTGATCCGCGCGAGCGCGTCCTCGAGCGTGCCGTAGCCGCGCGACAGGTCGTACCAATCCATCGCCCGGCTCAGGTAGATGTACGAGTTCGCGTCGAACTTGCGAACCTTGATGAACTTCTCGCCCTGGTGATCGAGATAGCTCTCGACCTGGAACTGCTCGTCGAACTCGTGCCACTTGTCGATGTTCGTGTGCTCGCGGCCGAACTTGTGGTGCATCCCCTCTTCGCTCAGGTACGTGATGTGCGCCACCATCCGCGCGAGCGCCAGCCCCTGCAGCTCAGGCATCGTGTCGTAGTAGTCGCCCCCGCTCCAATTCGGGTCGGCCATGATCGCTTGCCGGCCCACCTTGTTGAAGGCGATCGCCTGCGCGGTCAACGCGTCGGTCGCGGCGATCGGCATGATGGCCGCCACGAAGTCGGGGTAGTCCACCGCCCACTGCAGCACCTGCATCCCGCCGATCGAGCCACCCGTGATGCACGACACCTTCTCGATCCCGAGGTGGTCGCGCAGCAGCCGGTACTTGGCGTTGACGATGTCGCGAATCGTGATAGCCGGGAAGTCGGGCCCGTACGGTTTATCCGTTGCCGGGTTGATCGAGTTCGGGCCCGTCGAGCCGGAACAACCGCCCAGGCAGTTCGACGCGACGATGAAGTACTTGTCCGTGTCGAACGGCTTGCCGGGCCCGATCGCCTCAACCCACCAGCCCGACGACGTCTCCTCGCCGGGGTAACGGCCGGTCAGGTGCGCGTTGCCCGTCAGCGCGTGGCACACGTAGATGACGTTCGACTTCGCCGCGTTCAGCTTGCCGTACGTCTCGTAATAGAGCCTGATCGGGCCGAAGCGGCGGCCGCTCTCGAGCTCGATCTCGTCTGGCGGCTCGCCGAACGTATACGTGCCTGTCTGGAGATTCGTCTCCTTCATGCCGCCATTCTCTTCGCTGCGTCGGTTGGTTGTCAAGCGCCGGCGAGCAGCGAGCCGCCCGTGGCGAAACCCCCATGCTCATGTGGTCTGCCTCTGCGCGAGCCCGCGCAGCGGGCGACATCCGCGAACGAGCCGCTGCAGATGTCGCCCCCTGCGGGGGCTCAGCTCTCGTCTCGCTCACGCTCCACGGGCTCACGCCCGTGGCTACATCATGTCGTCCCCTGCGGGGACTCGCCTATCCCGCACTCTCAGTGCTTCTGCGAGAGACTCAGCCCTTGCCGCGAGAGGCTAGACCTGCGCCAGGGCCTGGTCGAGGTCGGCGATGATGTCGTCGACGTCCTCGATGCCGATGCTGAGCCGGACGAAGTCGTCGGTCACGCCCGAGGCCAGCCGTTCCTCGTCGGTCATCTGCTGGTGCGTCGTCGAGGCCGGGTGGATGACCAGGCTCTTCGCGTCGCCGATGTTGGCCAGGTGGCTCAAGAGCTTCACCGACTCGATCAGCTTCTTGCCCGCCGTCATGCCGGCCTTGACGCCGAAGCCGATGATGGCGCCCTGGCCCTTCGGCAAGTACTTCCGGGCGTTCTCGTAGCTCGCGTTGCTCGGCAGGCCCGGGTAGTTGACCCACGTGACCTTCCGGTGCTTCTCGAGCCACTCGGCAACGGCGAGCGCGTTCTCACAGTGGCGCGGCATCCGCACGTGGAGCGTCTCGAGCCCCTGCAGGAACAGGAACGCGTTGAACGGGCTCATGCACGGCCCGAGATCGCGCATCAACTGGAGGCGTGCCTTGAGCACGAAGGCCATCCCATCGTTCTTGCCGAACTGATCCCACCAGCGCACGCCGTGGTACGACGGGTCCGGCTCGGTCAGATCGGGGAACTTGCCGCTGCCCCAGTCGAACCGGCCGCTCTCGACGATGCAGCCGCCGATACTCGTGCCGTGGCCGCCGACGAATTTCGTGGTCGAGTACACCGCGATGTCGGCCCCGTGCTCGAACGGCCGGAACAGGTACGCGGTCGTCACCGTGTTATCCACGACGAGCGGGATGCCGCGCTCCTTGGCGATCGCGCCGATCGCGTCGAAGTCGCCGACGTCGTTCTTCGGATTGCCGATCGACTCGACGTACAGGCAACGCGTGTGTGCGTCGATCGCTTTGCGCCAGGCGCCGAGATCCATCGGCTCGACGAACCGCGCCTCAATCCCGAACTTGCCGTGCAGTGTGTGGTGAAACAGCGTGTGCGTGCCGCCGTAGAGCGAGCTCGAGCTGACGAAGTTCTGGCCCGGCGAGCACAGGTTCAGGATCGTCAGCGAGATCGCCGCCTGGCCCGAGCTGGTCGCGAGCGCGGCCGAGCCGCCCTCGAGCGCCGCGAGCCGCTTCTCGAGCACGTCGGTCGTCGGGTTCATGATCCGGCTGTAGATGTTGCCGGACTCCTCGAGCTCGAACAGCCTCGCCGCGTGCTCGGCGCTGTCGAACACAAACGACGTTGTTTGATAGATCGGCACCGCGCGCGCCTTCGTCGCCTTGTCCGGCTCGTGGCCCGCGTGCAGCGCCAGCGTATCGAAGCGGTATTCTCTATCTGCCATCGCTCTCTCTCCCCTATCCGTTCACGGCCCACGTGCGGCCCGGGGCTCGACAGGGTATGCCGACCGCCGCCTTGTCATCAAGCACTTCCTGTCGCAAGGGCTCACGGCTTTCGGCTTGATGCGCACGACGGCCTCTGTTAGAAGCCGTACGTCACCAAGTCGACGATTCGGACGAGACCGATGGATCCGACCGGGCCGATCAACAAGACGATGGATCTCGACGACCTGCGGTCCGACCGCGCGCGCCGGATCGTCGACGAGCTCAACAGCCTGGTTCGGGAGCTGCGCGCGCGGGACCTCAGGACGAGTTCGTGGTACGGCCGGTTTCATCTCTCCGGCAAGCCGCACTCGTGGGAGCGCGTGAACCGGGGCTACGGCTACACGCCCCTGCCCGGCGCCGCCGACGACACGCACTTCCCGTGGTTCCTGTATTGGGAGATCGTCTGGGTCGCGCTGCACAACGAGTTCCGGCCCGGCATGCGCGTCCTCGACCTTGGCGGCAGCTCGTCGCTCTTCTCGTACTATCTCGCGTCGAAGGGCGCCCACGTCACGACCGTGGACATCAAGCGCACACTTGTGACGAACGCCGACCACGTGGCCAAGCAGATGGCCTGGTCCATGACGAACCTCGTCATGGACATGCGGCGCCTCGAGTTCGACGCCCCCTTCGACCACATCGTGTCGATCTGCGTCTACGAGCACATCCCGATCAGCGCCCGCATCGAGATCAACGAGGACATCAAGCGGCTGCTCGTCGACGGCGGCCGGTTCAGCATTACGTTCGACTACAAGAACCCGGTCAGGTCGGCACGCATCGGCTCACCCGACGCTGTCCATGAGCAGTTCATCACACCGTCGGGGCTGACCGTGCGCGGCAACGAGCGCTTCGTCGACAATGGGAAGGTCTATCTGCTCCAGCCTTTCCATTCCCGGCGGTTCTTGCTCTTCTACAAGCTCGGCGCGATCCTCGTGAAGCGCGAGTACATGCCGTGGGAGTTCTTTGACACCAAGCGCGAGAACGAGTACACGTTCGGTGCGCTGTTTCTCGAGAAACCCGCGGCGCAATGATTGGGCGGACTGGGTAGGTCATGGCGAAGAAGGTTCTTGTCATAGGCATCGACGGCGCAACCTGGGACCTGATCGAGCCGTGGGCGCGTGCCGGCAAGCTGCCGACGTTCAAACGCCTCATGGACGAGGGCGCCTGGGGCACGCTGCGCTGCCCGATCCCGCCGATCTCGGCGCAGAGCTGGGCCTCGTTCGCCACCGGCAAGAACCCGGGCAAGCACGGCTTCTTCGACTTCGTCGAGGTGACGCCCTATTCGTACAGCACGCGCTTCATCAACTCGCGCATGCTCGGCGCCAAGACGCTCTGGCGCCTGCTGGGCGAAGCCGGCAAGACCGTCGGCGTGCTCAACGTCCCGGTCACCTACCCGCCCGAACCGGTCAATGGCTTCATGATCACCGGCTATCCGACGCCCGGTACGGCCTCGCCGTTCGTCCACCCGGCGGAGCTCAGGAGCGAGTTCCTCCGCGCGGTGCCCGGCTACCGCATCGAGTGCGCCGACGTCGAGCTGCCGCGGTTTTCCCGACGAGCCAAGCTCGACGTGTTCCTCGACAAGCTCATTAGCATGATGGACAACCGGCTCGCCGCCACGCGCTGGCTCTACGCGCGCTTCAGGCCGGACTTCTTCATGCCGACCTTCACCGCGTTCGACCGCGTGTGCCACTACTACTGGAAGTACATGGACCCCGCGTTGCGCGACCGGTTCAGCGACGACGAGATCGAACGATACGGCGACGCCATCCTGCGCGTCCACCAACGCCAGGACGAGATCATCGCCGAGCTCCTCGACATGATCGAGCCGGGCACAAGCGTATTCATGCTGAGCGATCACGGGTTCGGCCCGTCGTACGACCGCCTCAACATCCACGGGTGGTTCGTCGAAAACGGTTACCTCGTCCCCAAACACGAAAAACGCAGCCTGATCTCGCGCAGCATCGACGCGGTCATCTCGAACGTCATCCGGTTCACGCCCGTCAACTTCCGCACCCGCATCAAGGAGCGCTTCCCCGCGGTGGCCGGCCGCGCCATCTCGCGCGTCTTCTTCCACGACATCGACTGGACGCGTACGCGCGCCTACACCGTCGGCGAGTTCCACAACGTCTATATCAACCTCAAGGGACGGCAGCCGCAGGGCATCGTCGATCCCGGCGCCGAATACGAGGCGCTGCGCGACGAGCTGATCGAGAAGCTCTCGGCGCTCCGGGATCCGCACTCGAACGAGCCCATGGTCCAGCACGTGTATCGACGAGAAGACGTCTATACCGGCGCGTTTCTTGAACGGATGCCCGACCTCGTCATCGACTGGGAGTACCGCTACTCGTTCAGCGCCGACTTCAGCACGGGGCCGCTTGTCTCGTCGGTCCTCGACGCGAAGCGCCTCCACTGGGCCAAGAGCGGGTATCATCGCCCGAACGGGATCTTCCTCGCCTACGGGCCCGACGTCCAGCGCGGCAAGCGCGTCGAAGGCATCGTCATGGACGTCACGGCGACGATCCTCTACGAGATGGGCCTCCCGATCCCGCACGACATGGACGGCCACGTCATCACGGACGCCTACACGCCTGAACGGATCGCTTCCAAGCCGCCGCGCACGACCGACTTCGACACGAGCGCCGCCCCCGACTCGGCCGAGGTCTACAGCCCCGACGAGGAGGCGGAAGTCACGAAGCGCCTGAGAGAGTTGGGATACCTCGAATGAGCGACGGCGACTCGACCGCAGCACCGCGACGCACGTGGCTCCTCGTCCAGGTGCTCACGGGCGGCCTCATCGCCGTCGCGCTGCTTCTGCTCCTGTTCTGGCGAGTGGATTTTGGCGAGTTGTGGCACGCGGTCTCGGCCATCAGCCCGTGGCATGTCGTTGCCGCCTGTCTCTGTCGCGCCGGCGCGATCGTGTTTCGGTCGGTCCGGTTGCAGCGCCTCGGCGTCGCCCACCAACGGGCGACCGCGCTCGACTGTCTGTCGGCCAACGCGAACGGCATGCTCATCGGCCTCGCCTTCCCCGGCCTGAACGAGTTCACGCGCACCTACGTGCTCAAGCGCCGCACGCACGTCCCGTTCGGGTCAGTCCTCGGCGTGCTCATGGCGGAACGGCTGATCGACATGCTCCTTCTGCTCGCCATCGTCGTCTTCGCTCTGCTGCTCGTTCCCGCCATCGAGTGGAGCGCCCTCGCCTGGGCGATTGCCGTGATCGTCGCCGCGATTGCCGCGGCGCTCGTCGCCGCGTTCATTCTGATGCGGAAACGATCAGCGGAACGAATCGGGCAGCTCGTGTCCCGGGTGTCACCTGCGCTTGGGCGGCGCGTCGCCGCGTTTGCCGGCCACTTCGGCGACGGCTTGCGTCGCTTGGGCGGGCTCCCCGGCCGTCGCATCGTCGAGATCGGCCTGCTCTCCGGGCTGCTGTGGGCGTCGAACGCCGCGTTCGCCTACATCGTCTTCCGCGCATTCGGCTCGCAGCTCGGGCTGGGCTTCGGCGCCGCGCTCTTCACAGTGGCGCTGATCTACTTCGGCCTCATCATCCGGCTGACGCCCGCCGGCTTCGGCCAATACCACCTTGTCGCCTACCTCGCGCTCGGCGCCTTCGGCGTCGCCAGAGGTCTCGCCATAAGCATCGCCATCGTCCTGCACAGCATCATGCTGCTTGCAACCATTCTGCTCGGCGTCCCGTTCGTGTACCGGGAGCACCTGGGAATTGCGCGGCTCGCGCGCGAAAGGGAGACAGCGAACGAAGGCGACGGCTCTACTTCCTCGTCTTGAGCCAGTCTGAGTGCTCGCGGAAGTAGCGCGCGGGGAAGACGATCTCCTGAAGGAACCCGACCGGCCAGGCGACGAGGATGATCGCGAGCGCAAACACGGCGTTCACCGCGCTCGCCGGCGACTTCGTCGTCGCCCAGGCCCCGATGAGGAGCCCGGCAAGCGCCGCCCCGGCCGCGATTGCCCCGTAGGCGAGCGCCATCGGCGCAAAGCGCGCCAGCAGGACGATCGCCGCGATCACGAGCGGTATCCAGGCCGCGACGAGCATGTGGAGCGGGCTGAGCATCTCCCAAGAAATCTTCGCGCACTGGCAGCGCGTGACGCCGAAACGGTAGACTTGCCGCGCGAACTGTTTCGGCGACGGCCGCTTGTAGTGCCAGAGCTGCGCGTCCGGCACGTGCAGCAGCCGCCAGCCGTGCTTGCGAATGTGCCAGTTCATCTCGACGTCTTCGCCCGCAACGAGACCCGTCGCGAGCGGCATCGCCTGCTCGATCACCTCGCGACGGTAGATGCAGTTCGCGCCCGGAAGGTCCGTCACCTCGCGCACGCCCTTCACGGTGTCGGCCTGGCACGAGATACCCCCCGCGACCGCGAGCGTAAACACCCATGCCACGCCGCGACCGAACCGCGTCTCGCCGGGCGAAACGAGCGTCGGCCCCGAGATGCCGCCCACGGTCGAATCGTCGAAGTACTTGACCGCGTCGCGCAGCCACGCGCGATCCATCACGCAGTCGGCATCGCTGAACGCGATCAGCTCGCCCTTCGAGTGCTCGAACCCGACGTGCCGACCGTTCGCGACGTACAGCCCCTCGTTCGGCACGACGATCGCCCCGAAGCTCTCGGCCACCTCGCGCGTGCCGTCGGTCGACATCGCGTCGGCGATGATCACCTCGTACCGGTCGGCGGGATAATCGAGCGCACCGAGGCTCTCGAGGCAGGCGCGGATGTTCGTCTCCTCGTTGCGGGCCGGAATGATAACCGAGACAAAGGGCAGCTCGCCGGGTGTGCTCATCCACCCGTTCCTCCCCCACGAGTCGCGCCGCGGCACACGCGCCTCCTCGCGGAGCCGGAGCGTCCGCACGATGCGCTGGAGCATCCCAAGCCCCCACGACCACACGCCCATCAACACGAAGAACGCGCCGGTGACCGGGAAAACCCACGGCACCTCGACGCGCCCTTCGACGACGAACTGCCACAGCCCCTTCCAGTTGATCGCGAGCCCAACGAGCACCAGGATCGGCCCGGCGACGATCAACACCCGCTGCGACAGCACGGCCCGGACGAACTGCTCGATGGCCCGCGGCCGACGACGACGCACGTCGGCGTTCATGAGCTCAGCGACCTGGTCGGCCACGATGCCCACCGTCATCACCGCCAGGCTCATCAGCACGAGCACGACGACGGCGATCAGCCGGTAGACCATCCAGTCGGGCACCTGCCCATACGCGAAGTAGTACGTGACCGGCCGAACGAGCAGCACGAGCGCGATGCCGAGCGCGAGCGCCGCCACGTAGACGAAAAACCGCAGCGGCCGGGTGCTCAGGATGATGTCCATAATCACCTTGAGGAACCGGACGCCGCCTCGGACGAGGCTCAGCTTCGACTCCCCGACCCGTTCCGTGTACGCGATCGGCACCTCGATCAGCTTCAGCGAATGGGACGAGACCGCCCGCGCCGTCATCGCCGGCGCGAAATGCTGGCCGTCCGGCAGCGGGTACAGCCTCCCCAAAGCACTCCTGCGGATCACGCGCATGCTGCTTGCGCTATCGGTGACCCGGGCCCGCGTCAGCGCGTTGATCAGCACCGTGTAGATCCGATTGGCGAGCCGTTGGATCCGGGGCATCTCGCTCCCAGGCCCGAGCCGCGAGCCAACCGCCACGTCCGCGCCCTCTGCGAGCAGCCCGTTGACGAGCGGGATGAAATCGCCCGGGTCACACACGCCGGCGGCATCCAAAAAAGACACCAGCGTCCCGCGCCCCTCCTCGAACCCACGCTTGAGGGCCGCGCCGTAGCCCTGGTTCCCCCGGTAGCTGATCAGGCGGACATCTGCGTACCCGCGGGCAACCTCGGCTGTCCGGTCCCGGCTCCCGTCGTCCACAACGAGAATCTCGACCCCCTCGACCCCTGTCTCGGCCACGATCCGCTCCCGCTCGGCCAGACAGCGCTCGATGATCAGGCCAATCGCCTTCTCCTTGTTGTACGCTGGGATGACGATACTAAGCGTATGCACTTCGGCACTCATCGAACCCGATTCTAGCCTCGCACCATCCCCAGTCAACGCGTTTCAGCAAGCGAGACCCCGACACGTGCCGGCCCCGCCTTGGGCGAACACCTCTCACATGTCATCGGTGCCGTTTCGCCTGGACTGAGGGACGATCTGTGCCAGCCACACGCTCTAGCCTGCATTTCTCACACAGAGGGCGCACATGGCCGCCCAACGTGGCGTGGGCAACTGCCGCTCAACCAGTTCCAGCGCGGCCGTGCGCGGCGTCATGCAAACAGGCTGTCCCACACAGCTCGTGGGATCCTGGCTGCCGCGCACGCGTCCGAATCGGCTTGAGTTGGCGCTGCCGCACAAATCCAAGCCCCGCCAGGGGCGTCTGGGAGTAGCCCTCGGGCGCTAGCCCGTGGAACGCGGACCCAAGAAAGAGCTGGAGCCCCGTCAGGGGCAATTGAGAACGCGGGCGGACCGAGCTCAATCGCCCCTGAAGGGGCTCTGAGGTATTGCGTCGCATCTTGTTCCACGGGCTTGCGCCCGAGGCTACTGCCAATCGCCGCCACGCGGCTCATGGGGCCGGATCGCGCGCAAAG
>Ga0307422_1001600_pt1 | contig 11709 bp, 10 predicted proteins | sample SalMarWE160290MG_FD_202153 | JGI IMG/M metagenome (GOLD analysis project Ga0307422, IMG submission 202153) | Salt marsh sediment microbial communities from the Plum Island Ecosystem LTER, Massachusetts, United States - WE1602-90 | ecosystem: Environmental > Aquatic > Marine > Intertidal zone >...
TTATCATTCTCTCAATTATATAAGCAAAACCAATGATTGCACAAAAAAGAAGTGGCCACATAGCCCACTTACCCTGTTGGAAAAATTCAATAGCACCTTGCATATAACCTCCTTTTATTGATTGCTATTAGTAGTTAACATTTTAACATACATAAAAACAACTAACCTTCCAAACTTATCTAGAAATCCACCGATAATATACAGTAATTCCCATAAGTGTCAAGAGCGCAGCCCCAAGAATTGAAAAAGCCTCGAATGAATTAGTACTCAACATTCCTTTAATTAAAGGAAAAAGGTCTGCCGGATCCGCGATAGAAAGATTTCTGCCAAAGTATAAAATTCGATAAAAATGGATAACCGCTGATAAAACCAGAAAAAAAGAACCCATAATAGGCAAAACCCATATTCCCTTTCTCTCGATTAGAGGAAGGAGCCTTTTTATAATCAATCCATAAATATAAAGAGATAAAGTAAAAATAAGTATACCTATGGCAAAAAGAATCTCAAAAGGGATATCGACTCTCATTTAAAACCTCCCCTTCTCGGACTTACCACTCTTCTGAAACGCAGCGCCCCGAGTAAAGATAAAATACCCGAAATAAAGAACAGCGAATACGCGATTCGTCCGGTATTAACCGGCATTTTTAAGTTACCTTCAAATACTGAAAGTAATTGTAAAATAGCATATACAAGAATACCTGAAGGAGCTATAATAATAAATTGCCACTCTGTTTTTTTTCTTAAAACCTTTTCATATCTTTTAGCAATTATCCCGAAAAGGACAAACGTAATCCACAAAAAACCTGCCGCGACAATCATTACCCAACTATTCAAAGATGCCATTCTGGTAATCTCTTCCGGCAAAGAAACCAAAAATAACGAAAATAAATTCATTCTACCTCCTCTATCTTCTTCAAAATGTCTTCTTTTAATTTTTTAGCTTTTGAAGGACCAATTATTAAAGACGCTGCGTCTTTAAGCGATTGAGAAATCCCTAAGACCTGATCTTTAGTTGGTTTATTTCTATCTATACCACTATCTTCAATTACATTTGAAACTATATCTAAAGAAAAATCACCAAGATAATTACCTGCTATTTCTTCAATATAATCTATAACTTTTGTACTGAGAATTTCTTTCTGGACACTGACTTTTTTTATCTCTTCGGCTTTTACTTTCTCTTTTTTTATCTCTTCGGCTTTTACCTTTTCCGTTTCTTCTTCCCCAATCACCACTTCTTCTTTCTCTACCTTTGTTTCTACTTCTTTCTTCTGTATTTTTTTCGCTTCGCTTGCAGCAGTTTCTACTTCTTTTTTTGCTATCTCCTTTTTTTCTTCTACCTCCGCTTCTATCGTCGCAACTTTTTCAACAATAGCCTTTTCCGGCTTTTTCTCTATTACCTTCGTTCTTGGCTTCAATACACTTTCTTTCTCGTAAATATACTTTAAAATATTCTCAATGTTCTCATCTTTATTTGCAACTATTCCGAAAAAATTATTTCTATAATAAATTATAACTACTTTTTTATTCTTACCCTTTACAATTAATTGTCGGAAAGGTAATGATCCTATCGCATCAAAAGTTTGAGTCAACACAAGACTAATTCTATCTAAATTTTCCTTTCCCCCTTCAAACTCCCCAACAAACTCTTTCGGTTCACCTAAATTAAACGTTGCTTCCAAATTAAAATTGTCTTTTAATTCCTTTAAATCTATCATCCTTTATTCTTCTCGCTAATTTCTCTAATAACTTTTTGAACAATCATTTTTGTCTGCTGTTTTCCAAACTCACTCAACGCTTTCTTAACAATAAAGTCCAACAATAATTTCATAAATTTGTTTATCTCATCTCTATTTAAACTTTCCACATTTGTATTGACATTCAATTCCAAACCTTCAAGCTTGATTAAACCACTTAACTTGCCTTCCTTAGAAAGAGCAGAAAGACCACTTGATATATATCCTTTCCACATCTCAGGGTCTGAATTCTTAACGAACTCTCTTAGCAACATATTCAATTGCTCCGCTCTATCCCTAAAGAGTTTCCCGATTCCCGAATCTATGTCCTTTTTCAACTCTCCAAGACTTCCCTTTATTTTCTCTTCTATATCCTCGGTATTCCGCTCCAACACAAGACCCAAATAATTTTTATCGAAAGGCACAATAACAAGAGTCTCTCTACCAACTCCCTTAATTGACTCTATATCACCAACATTGCAAGCCTCAGCCATAATTTCAGCAGCAGAACCGGTAAAAGCCACCAGATCATCAACATTACCCGGGGTTATTCCACCACTTTTTAAAATAGAACCATCTTCAGAAGAAACCAGAGCAAATCCTTTAATATCAGGTATTTTCATTAATTCATCTAACGGAATGTCAGGGCTCATTTTTTAGTTCCTTCTTTTTTTTATTTACCAACAATTTGCCAAGCGCCTCAATAGCCTTTTTTTCAAGGGAATTAAGAATCTCGGAAAAAAATTCTTTTGTTTTTTCAAGATCTAAAGAAAACTTTTTATTATTTACACTCAAACTTTTTCCGTTAAAAGAAACAGCATCTTTTACGTCATATTCTTCAATCAGTTCATCCAACCCGGAAAGCCAGGGACCATCACCAAAAGCTTTCAAAAACATATTCGTTTTTTTAAGCCCATCTTCCAGGACTCGCTTTCTTTCTTCAGGATTATAGAGTAAAGATTCTTTAAACAACCAGGATAATGCTTTTAAAGTATCCAGCTCGGAAAGAGGACTCAAACTAATAATTTCGGAGAGCTTTTTCTTACCATCCGCCAAAATTAAAACTTTCCATTCATCTTTTTTGAGAATAATTTTATCTCCTTCCGGGGTTTTTAAAGACTTCTGGGGAATAATCGAACCAGGAGGGAGATCCTTTTTAAACTCATCAAACTGAGCTTCTCTTGTCTCTATTTGATCTATCAATTCTGCAAGTGGTTGAAAAATGGTGTTTACGGCAGGTTTCTCGTCAGGCTGAAAAACGAATTTGCCTTCTTTTTTCATTCCAATAGAAAAAAAAGCTTCCAGCCCCTCTTGATTATCCATTTCAGCATGTAAAACTTTACCGTCTGAAACGTAAACGTTGCCCTCCTCTTTAATAATTAAACGACCAGTCTTCTTAAACCTTGAAAGTAAATAAAATATCTCCTTTATGGAGAAATATAATAAATCCCCCTCTATGGCAACATCCTTCATATTTGTATATTATTGAAAATATAACGATTGTCAAGACTTTATAAATCATCACACACTTCCTCTTTCCCGGAAATCAAATATTAAAATTTAAAAAGTAAAATGACAAATAAAAATGTAAAATTATCCCTTCCCCTAACCGTAAAAATTTAAAAAAGAATTTATGTTATCTTTTGTTATCTTAAGGGTTGTGTGATGGGTTCTAAATGAACACGCAAAAAATAATATTTTGTGTAGATTCTGTATTCTCTGTGTCTTTGTGACAAAATATATTTTTAGAATTTGATTTGAATTTTTCCATTTTGATATTTAATTTTCGCATTATTAAAGTACTATCGTTTCCTTTATAAGTTTTCTGTCCCTGATACGCTGGATACTAAGTGACCCGACTTCAGGGATAGTTCTAACTTCACCACTCTCTATTATTTCCGCAATTGACAAACCCGCAGCCGGTGCCTCCATAGCGCCATGTCCACTGAAACCTGTACATATAAATAAATTTTCAAAATCAGGATGCTCTCCTATTAAAGCGTTATGGTCTTCCGTGTTAACAGCATACAACCCTCCCCACATATTTCGAATCCGGCAATACTCGGAACCCGGAATCCTGACCTGTAGATAAAGATTCATAAAATCTTCATAATAAGACCTGGTCGGTTCTGTATTAAAACCCGGCGCCTGTTTTTCATCTGCTCTTCCGGCAACCAAATTATCTCCTTCCGGTCTAAAATAAACACCATTATCTATGATAGTTAAAGGAATCTTACTATAGTCCTTCTCATTCATTGGTGATGATATAACATATAAAACTCTCTTGATAGGAACCACGGGAATAGATAAATCGTCGGGAACATTAGAGTTATCTAATATTTGTCTTGACCATGCTCCAGCAGTTAAGAGGACTGCACCGGCGGGTATTTTTTCTCCATCCCGACCAATTACTCCCTTAACTTTTCCATTATCAATAATTATTTTTTCTACTTCCTTATTTAATTTTATCTCGATCTGTTCAGGATATTTATCCTTTGAGAAACCAAAATAAGCCTGAGCTGGAGTTGTAGCATTAAATATCGCGCAATCTTTTCCAAAAAGCCCCCCAACAATCGGAGAAACAGGAACAATATTCAAGATATCATCTTTAAGATGGTTTACTCCAGGTTTAAAACACGGAACAATATTGGCAATATCTTCAGGAGGAATTAATTCCACATTCACACCCGCTTCATCCCATCTAGGTTTAAAATCCACAATATTCTGCCAATTTTCTTCATAATAGGTAAAAAGATAACCATTTTGTTCGAACCCAATCGAAACTCCAAAATTTTCCCTGAAGTTTTTATAATGCTCTATCGAATAACAGGTCATCTTCATATTTACTTCGGTTGACCATATATTTCTCATACCGCCCGCGCAAAGAGAGGTTGATTCTTGAGCAATGGCGTTATTCCTTTCCAAAACCAGAACCTTACCCTTATATCCCTTTTGTAGAAGATTATATAGCGCCGACCCGCCAATAATACCCCCACCCACAACAATGATATCATACATTATTCCTCCAATTACCCTTATTTTGCACTTGCAAAATCTATAATTATCTTTAATATAAAAAAGCTTTTAATTAATAATAAAGAAATTAACATAGTCAAGTGTAAAAGCTTTTAAGAGGTTAATATGAATAATGATATACAGATATCAAAATCAATAAAATTAAAAAATATTTCTGAAATTGCCCTGAACTTAGGTCTTACGAAAGAAGATATAGAGCTATACGGTAGCAATAAATGCAAAATTAAAATTAATGCTATAAAAAATAAAAAAGAGCTTGATGACAGTAAATTAATTTTGGTTTCCGCAATCACTCCAACTCCCGCGGGAGAAGGAAAGACTACAATTTCTATAGGATTATCCCTCGGCTTAAACAAACTCGGAAAGTCTTCAATAGTAACTTTGAGGGAACCTTCACTCGGACCTTTATTCGGAAGAAAAGGAGGAGCAACAGGAGGAGGTCAGGCTCAAGTATTACCTATGGAAGAGATAAATATGCACTTCACGGGGGATATGAGGGCTGTTGAAAGTGCCCATAATCTTATTGCGGCCGTTCTGGACAATCATATATACCAGCGAAAAGAACCAAGACTTGACCCAAGAAGAACTAAATGGTGCAGGGTAATAGATATGAATGATCGATCCTTAAGAGATATTATAATAGGTCTTGGAGGGAAAATTCATGGTATTCCAAGAGAATCATCCTTTCAAATAACCGCTTCCTCAGAAATTATGGCTATTCTTTGTCTTGCTGAAGATTACAGCGAATTAAAAGAAATGCTTTCAAACATTTTATTAGGTTTCACCTATGATGAAGAACCGGTCTATTTAAAAGATTTAAAAATTGAAGGCGCTACAACTGCTTTGTTAAAAGACGCTTTAAAACCAAATTTAGTTCAGACAACAGAAGGTACACCTGCCCTTGTTCATGGTGGTCCTTTTGCCAACATCGCACAGGGCACCTGCTCAGTTCTTTCTATGAAGTCAGGACTCAAATTTTCCGAATACGTGATAACTGAAGCTGGCTTCGGATTTGATCTGGGAGCAGAGAAATTCTTCGACATCGTGGCAAGAAAATCAGGTTTAAGCCCTCAAGTCGTTGTTCTTGTCGCAACCACACGAGCATTAAAAAATCACGGAGGAAAAGACTTAAAAAATATTAAAGAAGAAGACCCAAAAGCAGTAAAAAACGGCTTACCCAATCTTGAGAAACATCTTGAAAACATTAAAAAATTCGCTGTCCCCGCAATTGTTGCTATAAATAAATTTGCTAACGATACAGACGCGGAAATCGAAGCTATAAAAGAATTCACCAATTCAAAAGGTATAGAATCCTCAATAGTTGAGGTTCACAAAAAAGGCGGTGAAGGGGCCCTTGATTTAGGCGAAAAAGTTATTGATAAAGTCTCTGGTAAAAGAAACTTTAAACCGCTTTATTCTCTTGAAGAGTCAGTACAAAAGAAAATCGAGACTGTATCAAGAGAAATTTATGGTGCTGCAGCAGTAGAATTCACCAAAGAAGGAAAATCAGACCTTAATCTTATTGAAAGATTAGGTTTAGAAAAACTTCCGATCTGTATTGCCAAAACTCAAAAATCACTTTCTGATGATCCTAAACTTTTATGCAGACCTGAAGATTTTATAGTAACGGTAAGAGGAATAAAAATTTCAAGAGGTGCAGGCTTCCTTATCCCAATAACCGGAGATGTCCTCCTTATGCCCGGACTGCCAAAGAATCCTGCAGCAGAAAATATTGATATTGACGAGGAAGGAAATATAACGGGACTGTTTTAACCACAGACAACCCAACCCTCCAAAATTTAAAAATCAAATATTAAAAATCAAAATGATAAATAAAAAGCCGCGGTACTTATAAAATACCGCGGCTTATATTTTGAACTCTAATTAGTTCTTATTCTACGTCTTCAGTCGCCTCTTCAGCTTCCTCTTCCATAGCTTCTTCTTCAGCTTCTTCAACTGCCTCTTCCACTTCTTCGACTGCCTCTTCCACTTCTTCGACTGCCTCTTCTGCTGCCTGTATCTCAAATTGGGCCTTTCCTAAAACATCTCCGCCTTCCGTAACTACTTCCACATGTCCTTTGCCTAACCCCATATCAAGCATTTTGGAACTCCAGGTACGCCAGGACGCAGATTTTACCGATAAACTAACACTCACTAACTGCTGACCGCCCATATACCATACATGATTTACTAATGCAGTATCTGACGCTCCGACAATCTTTGTAAAACAGTATATTTTGTCTAAATCGTCAGAAAAAACAGTGCCAACACCTGACGGCTGCCTATCTTCAATTGCAGAACAAATCTGGATATCTTCCAGAACCAATGTTGACTCTGCTACTACAGCAGCAGTCGAATCTTCCATCGACTCCTCGGCAGCTTCTTCCTGCGCAAAGCAAACACCTGAAATAATCAGAACACTTAACAATACTAATAAGGTTTTTTTAAACATGTTACCCTCCTGTTTTCCTTTGTTAAACATCACTTAAAATTATAATCAACAATCAAAAACCCATCTTTAATTAAGGAAATTAAACCTACAGGGGTTTTTCAACATGGGGGACTCAATTTATGGGGTTTGGAACTCTCCTAACTAAGGGCTTAGAAAGCGAGTATATATTATAAACAAAATTAGCTATATTATATCTATTTTCCAAGTAATAATTTATTTTTGTAAAACGCTCTGCCATTTTCATAATTGTGATTATAATAGAATATCCACCTTTTGTCAATGCAAAAATTTGACTAACAGTAAAAAATGTAACCACGAGATTACACAAGATTAACACAAAATCACCCAACCAAACCCTTTAAATATATATTTTCAACCACGAAATACACGAAAAGCACTAAACATTTTTGTTTTTAACTTCCCAACCTCCTAACATCCTAATTGCCTCCCTTGCACCCTAGCCATTGACATTTTTTACATACATCTTAGAATTCAATAATGAAAAGAGGTTTAAATTGATTGAAAAATTTGAATATACGCCTATTCTTGGGTGGTCCCTGAGCAGATACGAAACTTTTAAAATATGCAAGAGGCAATACTTTTATACATACTACCCAAAATTCGATACCGATTATTCGGAATATAAAATTAAAGAACTAAAAGCTTTTATTTCAATTCCTCTTGCCGTCGGAATAATTACCCATAATGTTATTGCTACCCTACTTGAAAGACTTTTGAAATCTGAAAGTACAGTTGATCGGGAACGTTTTTTAGCTTTCACTGAAAAGGAAACCGAAAAATACTGTAAGAGTAATACATTTTCAGAGGTTTATTACGAAGAAACGGGAGAAATCAATACAAAAGAATTATTTTCATCAATAAAAAAGAATCTTCAAAATCTTCTAAATAGTGAAAGATTCGGATGGATAATAGAAAAAGCAGTAAAAAATAAACATAAATGGATTATTGAACCTCCGGGCTACGGAGAATTTCGCCTTGACGGCATGAAAACATATTGTAAAGTTGATTTTCTCTTCCCATTTGACGAAAAAACTTATATAATTGACTGGAAAACAGGAAAGGAAGACAGAAAGAAACATGATAAACAGTTAACGGGATATGTTTGCTGGGCATCCTACCACTTTAAAAAGAAGCCGGAAAATTTCTCAGTAATCTCAGCATACCTCGACCCTACTTACAGGGAAAAGGAAATGCAATTTAAAAACTACCAAGTCGAAAACTTTATCCATACCGTACAAAAAGAAACAGAAGAAATGCATTCATTTTGCGAAGATGTTTCGGAAAATATACCTATAGGAAGAGAAAATTTTAAAAAAACTTCAAACGAGAGAATTTGTAATTTTTGTAACTTTAGAGAAATTTGTTCATAATAAGTCATAATATTTCGTCCAATGTCCGAAGTCCAAAGTCGTAACTAAAAAAAATTACCATAGAGGACACAGAGAAAGACAAAAGAACATAGAGAACACAGAGATTTTAATTACTGTTTTAACTAAAACCTAAGATATTGCCACGGATTTACACCCTGGTACGGTCGTTCCCTGTTAAATATCGCTTCGCATTTCACAGGGTAAACCTCCCTACCCCAATACAGTTATTCTTCCTTACGGGGCAGGCAGGGCAGGCAGATTTACACGGATTTATTTTGCTTTTTTTGTTTTGAGTCATAACTCACGACTCGTGACTTATGACTCGATTACCTAAAGCGAAATTTAAACTTAGAAAACACAAAAAACAGAATTCTTGTGCAAATATTTATAGTTTTGTGTTTTCGTTCTTGACATAATCGTTTTTCCGATTAATATGAAATATACGTTAAACTATGTCGGAACAATTCTTACTTAATATTGTTTTTTTTTATGAACATAGGATTCTAAATATAAAGATGATAATGATATTTAAAGATTGGCAAAATGAGTTTTAAAGAATTACTATATCCGAAATCCATTGCAGTTGTCGGTGCCTCGAGTAATCCGCTAAAAGTAGGACATGCAGTATTGAAAAACATTTTGGACGGAGGTTTCAAAGGTCCTGTCTATCCTATAAATCCAAAAAGCGAATCCATTCTTGGTATTAAATGTTATCCATCATTGCAGGATGTTCCTACTAGTATTGATAGCGCCGTAATTGTTGTAAACCGTAATGTTGTTCTTTCGGTAATGAAGGATTGTGCTAAAAAATCCGTAAAAGCTGTTATTATAATATCTTCCGGGTTTGGAGAAACTGACGAAGAGGGTAAAAAGGCACAAAGCGAACTTGTCCAGTTTGCCCGGCTATCTAATATTACCATGATGGGTCCCAATTGTCTTGGATTGATAAACCCATGGCACAGATTAAATGCAGCATTCGGACAGGCTATCGGCAAGCCTGGTTCAATCGCTTTGATATCTCAGTCCGGAGCCCTCATTACGTCTATTCAGGATTGGGCACAGGAGAATAAAATGGGATTTTCTCTTATAGCTTCAATAGGAAATAAAGCATCAATTGATGAAGTAGATTTTTTCGAATATCTGAAAAAAGACGAAAATACAAAAGTTATAGCTGCATATCTGGAAGACATTTCACGCGGGCAGGAATTCATGCGTATTGCAGAACGGGTTGGCAAAATTAAACCTCTTGTTATTTTAAAATCCGGAAGAAGCAGCTCCGGAGCTAAAGCAGCTGCATCACATACCGGGAGTCTGGCGGGATCTGACGCGGCATACGAATGCGCTTTCCAAAGGTTAGGCGTAATCAGAACCCAATCTATAGAGCATCTATTCGATGTAAGCACTGCACTGGCATACCAGCCTCTTCCTTCAGGCAATCGCATTGCCGTAATCACTAACGCAGGAGGTCCGGGAATAATGATGTCGGATGCTCTGGAAATGTCAGGACTTGAAGTAACTCATCTTGATAATAAAACCAAATCGAATCTTCTTAAACTTCTTCCTCCATCAGCATCAGTCAACAATCCAGTCGACGTTCTCGGTGATGCGGACAGTGACCGTTACGGAAAAAGCCTAAATATGGTGCTAAAGTGCGATTCTGTAGATGGAGTTATTGTTATCTTAACACCGCAAAAAATGACAAAGGATTTAGCAATTGCGAAAGCTATAGTAAAGATTTCGAATAAGTATTCGAAACCTGTCATGGCCTGTTTTATGGGATCCAAGACAGTTGTAAATGGCTTAAAAATACTCAGAGAAAATAGTATTCCGCAGTATTCGGTTCCCGAGAGAGCAGCAAGAGCAATGCTTGAAATGGTAAAATACAGCATCTATAAATCAAGACCTCTTCGTATTATTGAACGCTTTGCCGTCAATAAAAATCCTGTAATTAAGATTATAAAGTCATACCGCTCGAGAAATCTTCTCGAAATAGGTGAATTCGACGCCAAAACAATAATGGAATCATACGGGATGACTATACCGGAAGGGCACTTTGCCTCTACTTCCGAGGAAGCAGTTAGTTTCGCGAATAAAATGCGTTATCCGGTAGCTATGAAAATATCGAGTCCCGACATACTTCATAAATCCGATGTAGGTGGTGTTAAAATCGGCCTCGGCAGCGCAACCGAAGTCGAAGACGCATTTGATCTAATGATGCTAAGAATTAAAAACAAAATGCCCGAGGCAAACCTCCGAGGCGTTTTGATTGAGGAAATGATTACCAGAGGAAAAGAAGTTATTTTAGGAATGAAAAAAGACCCGCAATTCGGACCAATGCTTATGTTCGGCCTTGGCGGCATCTTTGTAGAAGTTCTTAAAGATGTAAGCTTTACCCTCTCACCCATTACCGCCAAAGAGTGTAAAGATTTAATAGAAAGCACAAAAACTTACAAGCTGCTTACCGGAGTACGCGGTCAGAAACCTGTGGATATAGAAGCTATCGTAATAAGCCTGCAGCGTTTATCACAACTGGTCATGGATTTCCCGGAAATAGACGAGGTAGATATAAACCCCTTAAAAGTAGGCAATGTAGGAGACGGAGCTTTCGTAGTTGATGCGAGGGTAATTTTATCAAAGGAATCAAATTAAATGCCACACTGGAGAGAACTTTATAAAAGTAAATTAAAAACCGCATCACAAGCAATAAGAATGATAGAATCAGGATCGCGTATTTTTGTAGGTACAGGTTGCGGGCAACCTCAGCTTCTTGTAGAAGAACTGACAAACGAAAAAAATAATATAGAGGATGCAGAAATATATCATCTTTTAACACAGGGAGACGCACCTTATATACAAAAAGAGTATTGTGAAAAGTTCAGAACCTGCAGTTTTTTCCTGGCACCGAATGTAAGACATGGGATAGTAAGCGGAAGAGGGGATTATACACCTATTTTTCTCTCCGAAATTCCGCGTCTGTTCAAACGAGGTATAATACCTCTTGATGTCGCCCTTATTCAGACGAGTCCTCCAGATAAAAATGGGTATCTAAGTCTCGGAGTCTCAGTAGATATAGTAAAGTCGGCAGTAGAAAACA
>Ga0307422_1001601_pt1 | contig 11704 bp, 11 predicted proteins | sample SalMarWE160290MG_FD_202153 | JGI IMG/M metagenome (GOLD analysis project Ga0307422, IMG submission 202153) | Salt marsh sediment microbial communities from the Plum Island Ecosystem LTER, Massachusetts, United States - WE1602-90 | ecosystem: Environmental > Aquatic > Marine > Intertidal zone >...
CGGCAGGCAGGCCGCCACCAGGACGGCGTTCACCTCGGGCAGGGCCAGCGTCGGGTACGGGTACCAATCCATCTCGAGACCGGCCAATCGGACGGCGACGAAGATCCCGGCAGAGGCCAGGGCCCCGAGCGTGACGGCCACCGACCGGACGTCCCAGGGCGACGAGGCGAAGCTCGATCGGCGGCCGGCGCCGAAGGCCCGGGCCTCCATCGCCTCGGCCAGGCGGACCGAATCCTCGATGGCCGTCAGCACGACCGGCACCAGGACCTCGTTCCAGGACCGAATGCCACGCGGCTTCCAGCCGCGCATCCGCTGGGCGTCGCTCACTTCGGTGAAGGTCCGCCCAAACCCGGAGACCAGGTTCAGGGACGTGGCCACGGCGATGCCGGTGCGCTCGAGCGGAGCCGGGAGCGCGTCCACGACCTCGTGGGCGTGGAGGACCGTCGAGAGCGGAGCCACGGCCAGCAGGGCGGCGACGAGCCCGAGCCCGACGGTGGCGCCGTAGGCAGCCGACTCGACCGTGATCGGGCCGCCGACGAGGGGCAGCCAGTCTGGGAGCCGGGCGATCACTCCCGCCCCGGTGTGGCTGAAGAGTAGGTTGATGAGCGCCGCCAGGGCCGCGGCCAGGACCAGGGCCACGGCCAGCGGTCGCAGACGGCGGCCCGGCGGCCTCCAGGCCAGGACCACGTTCAGGGCCACCAGCGCCACCAGGCCGCGGTAGACCGGGTTGCTGGAGATGAGCGCTACGGTGACGGCCGCCAGAGACCAGGCCAGCCAGGCCCGAGGCGCGAGACGGGCTGAGCCGCGAGAGGCGAGCGCCCCTCTGGCCACGGCCGTCATCTGCCGGCCCGTCCGGCCGAAACGAGCCGCAGGACGGCCAGGCCGGCCAGGCCGCCGCCGGCCGCGAAGGCGACCAGCAGGCCGGGGTCGGGGCCCGAAGGCGGGGCGGGCGGTGCCGGCGAGCCATCGGGGCCGGCCGGGGCGAACGTGTCGGCGGGCGCCGAAACCGCCGGCGTGGCAGACGGGATCGACGTGGCCGAAGCCGTCGCCGCGGCCGTGACCGTGGCCTCTGCCGAAGCCGACGCGGTGGCCGGGGCCGCCCCGCTCGGAGACGGAGTGGCCGCCGCGCAGACCCCGCCCGGGAGTGCCGGCGGCGCGGGCGTCCCGGCGACCGGCACGTAGCGGAACCCGACAAGGTCGCCGTCGCCGAGCGACAGGGCGGAGATGCCCACGGACGAGAGCTGCCAGGCCGCTCCTCCGCGGGAGACGAAGACGGCCCAGTAGTCGTCCTTGCCGGGGCATTCGAGGTAGCGGTCCGGCTCGCCGTCCAGGGCGCAGACGGCCACTCCGAACCCGCCGAAGGTCTGGCCGTACCAGGCGATCCCCGACTGGGCCAGCGCCTCCTCGCCGGTGATCGTTTCGCCGTCGAAGGCGACGCAGCCGGTCACGAGAGTGCCGTCGCCGTGCTGGACCACGATCCCGGCCCGATGCGTTCCGGCCGCGGCACAGGATGAGATGAGGGGCGACGGCGGCGCGAGCGCAGCGAGCGCCGCCACTGGCGTCGCCGCGGCCAGGGCCAGGATCAGGGTCGCCGCCAGGCGGCACGGGGCGCGCATCGTCATCGCCTCCCCGGGCCGGCCATCAGGGCCCAGCCGCCGCCCACCACGACCAGCAGCCCCAGCGCGGCGGCTGCCAGGTAGGCGAGGGTCGGGTCGCCGGGATCCCCGGAGCCACTCCCCTCGGGAGCGGGCAGAGGCGTCTGCAGGCCGGTCGGGCTCGGCAGGTCGGTCTGAGCCGGCACGGCCGAGGGGCTCGGCTGGGCGGTGGGAGCGGGCTCAGTCGGGCTCGTTTGGGCTGCCGGCTCGTCGGTCGCCGAAGGCTGAAGGGTCGGCTTGGGGGTCGTCCGAACGGTCGGCTTCGGGGCCGCTTTGGGCGTCCGACTGGCGGTCGGAGTCGGGCTGGCGGTCGGCGAAGGCGTCGGGCTCGCCGTCGGCGTGGGCGTCGGGCATGCGATCGCCGGCAGGCTTCGGCCGGCGACGAAGGTGACCGCCGCGCCGTAGGGAATCCCCACCAGCGCGGCCGGGACCTGGCTCGTCGTGAAGGCGCTCTCGCCCATGCTCGGGTAGGCGTAACCGCCGTCGGCGCCCTGGGTGGAGCGCAGATGCGTCAGGACCGAGCTCCCGCCCTGCAGCCAGGCGGCCGATTCGGGGTCCTCACCCGCCGCCACAAGTGCCTGGAGGACCATCGCGTCCGAATCCGGGTCGCTCACAGCCGGTGCCCAGGGCGAGGGATTCTGGTAGGCGAAGCCGCCGTCCGGCATCTGCTGGGTATGGAGATAGGCGAGGGCCGCGGTATCGGCCGAGTGGTCGCCCGCGGCGGCCAGGGCCATCAGGGCGATGGCGGTGGAGTTGCTGTCGCCTTCGCCCGGGGCGGGGGCGGCGGTTCCATAGCTCCAGCTGCCGTCGGAGCCCTGTGACGCCTTCAGGCGATCGATCGCCGCTGCAGGCGTGGAGCCCCCGCCAGCCTCGACCCCCAGGATGGCGAACGACTGGGCGAAGGTCGAGCCGTCGCCGTAGGAGCCGGTGTCGGAGTGATAGAGGGCGTCGAGGCGGGCCGGCAGGTCGCGGCCCTCGAAGTCGGAGGGATCGAGGCCGGCGGCCACGACCGCCAGCACGGCCTTGCCCGTCCTGGCGGCATCGGCCGTGGCAGCGTCGGAGGCCGTGGCCAGGAAGCCGAGCGCCCCGGCGGAGCCGTCGCAGGTCTGGAGAGTGGCGGGGTCGAAGCCCGCGGCCGCCGTCCCGAAGACGAAGTCGGCCGTCTCGCCGATCGATCCGTCGATCGAGCCGTCGGCCGCCTGGGCAGCCCAGAGATAGTGGAGTGCCGAGGTGGCGCGCTCAGTATCGGCCGGCCCGGCAGCATCGACCGGACGAGCGACGGACAGGGGTAGCGCCGCGAGACCAAGCGGCAGGGAGAGGAGTGTCGCCAGTAGCGCGCTGGCGACGAGGCGTCTTCGCATTGTTCCTCCGGCGGCCTGGACCCGCCTGCCGGAGGTGACCTCGCCGCCGGAGGCCGCCCAACCGTTGCGCGCAGGTGGGTGACGTGCGCCGTTCGGTCAGGTCTCCTGGCTTGCGGATCGTCGCCGCTGGCCGCCTTCCCGGGCTCTCGGCCCCGTGGCTCGGTGCCGCCTTCGCGGTCACCTCTGGCCAGCCGCTCCTCGCTCACAGTTGCGCGACAGCGCCGGTTTCGCACCGGCTTCCCTGATACGAGCGGCCCTCTTCAGTTGACCCGCCAAGGTTAGCGCGCCGCGAGAGGCGCTGCCGGCCCGCCACGCCCGCAGAGGACCTAGAGAGACTCCCGCAGGATCGTGGCGATCTCATCGTCGGTGAGGACGATAGGGTTGGTCTGCATGCTGGAGCCGCGGGAGTCGGCCACGATGGCCGGGATGTCGGAATCGGAGATGCCGTAGGCGGAGAGGCCCGGGATGGCGAGGCGGGCTCGCCAGCCGTCCAGCAGCGCGACCAGGGCCGAGCGGGCCTCGACGTCGTCTGTCAGATCGCCGCCCGCCGCCTCGGCCGCCGCGCCGCCGGCCGCCCCCGCCGCGCCCGTCAGCAGCCGCCCCAGCTCGGCGTAGCGGCCCAGCGCCGGGTTCTCCGGTTCGCGCTCCTCCAGGGCCGCCACGTTGACCCGGGTCGCGGCCACCAGCGTGGCCCCGCAGGCCTCGCCGTGCGGAATCTCGAACGTGGCGCCCAGCGGCGAGGCCACCCCGTGTACCGCCCCCAGGCCCGTCTGGGCCAGGCAGATGCCGGAGCACAGCGCCGCCATCGCCATGTTCGACCGTGCGCCGTCGGTGACGGACGTCCCGCCGTAGCCCTCGGCCGCTTCCTCATACCAGGGCAGCAGCGAACCGGCCGCGGCCCGGAGGCCTTCGATCGCCATACCGTCGGAGGTCGGGTTGGCGCGCAGCGACAGATACGACTCCAGGAGCTGGGTCACGGCGTCCATGCCGTCGGCGGCGACCAGGTCGGGCGGGCAGGTCCGGAGCAGGTCGGGGTCCACGATGGCCACCCGGGCAATCAGCTGCTCGTCGCGGAAAGAGCGCTTGAAGCCGCCCGGGCCGCGCACGCTCAAGACCGAGTTGCGCGTCGCCTCGCTGCCGGTGCCGGCGGTGGTGGGCACGGCGATCAGCGGCAGGGCCGGCCCGTTGTAGGGCAGGCCGGCGCCCACGCCCTCCAGGTGCTCCATGACCGAGTTGCCCGGGATCAGCAGGCCGGCGACGGCCTTGGCCGTGTCCAGGACGCTGCCCCCGCCGATGCCGGCCACGACGTCCGGCGGCCCATGCCGGCGGAAACGGGCGACCAGCGAATCGACCAGCTCCGGCGAGGGCTCGCCGCGCACGCTCTGAACCTCGAAGGAGATGCCCGCGTCATGCAGGGCGGTCTTGATCCGGACCCAGTCGTCGCTCTCGGTCAGGCCCGGGCCGCGGACGATGAGCACCGCCCGCCGCCCGAAGCGGCCCACGACCGAGGGCAGCTCTGCGATCTTGCCCCGGCCGAAGACGATCTCCGGCAGCCGGAGGGTCGAGGTGAACTCCGCGCCCGGGGCCATCGGAGCTAGAGCCCGGATTCGGGCTGGGCCGGGAGCAGGCCGTCGTAGCGGACGCCCTGCCGCGGCTCGGCCATCATGTCCTCGGCTGCCGCCCTGAAGGCCGCGTAGTGAGGGGTCTCCTTGTGGGCCTTCGCGCCCGCCTCGTCGCGGTAGGCCTCGTAGATGACGAAGCGGGTCGGATCCTCCACGGACTGCAGCACGTCGAAGCGAAGGTTCCCGGGCTCGCGGACCGAACCCGCGTGGTTGGCGCGCATGAGCTCGATGAACTCCGCCACGCGCTCCGGCTTGACGTAGACGTGGACGAGGGTCACGTACATCGTTTCCTCCTGCCCGGTCCGGAACGGCGGCAGCTCACCAGACCGTCGCGTCCATCATCGGGCATGCGGCCCCGAACGGCCAACCCGGCTACCGCCGGGCGCGCTCGCCTGCCAGCGTCAGCTCGAACCAGATGGCGCGTTCGGGGTCGAGCAGGTTGTCGTCGATGCGCCGGATCGACTCGCGGTAGGCGGGCCAGATCGCGAGCTCGAGGGCCCCGGCCGGGTCGACCCAGCGCAGGGCGTCATGCTCGGGCGAGAGGCGCGGCTCCCAGCCGGCGGCGGCCCGGACGGCGAAGACGGCGCTGCTGACTATCGCGCCCACGGAAGGCTCGTGGAACTGGTTGACCTGATCGAGGTCGAACAGAGCCTCGATCCCCGACGCCTCCAGGCCCGTCTCCTCGCCCAGCTCGCGCAGCGCCCCGGCAACCACCGGCTCGCCTGCCTCGAGCGAGCCCGAAACCGGCTGCCACAGCCCGGGCAGGATCCGGCCTGGCGAGCGGCGCAGCAGCAGGATCTCGATGCCCGACCCAGGGCCGGAGCTGCCTGCGCTGCGGAAGACCCAGACGTCGACCAGGTCCGGGCGGAACGGGCTCACGGCCGAACCGGCATCAGCGCCGCCGCCTACAGACGTTCGAAGCGTTCGACCGGCAGGATGAAGATGACCGCCCCGCCGACCTCGACTTCCAGCGGATAGGGCAGGAAGAACTCGCCGGGCTCCATGATCGGCGGGATGGGGCTGCAGGTCTGGGTCCGGGCATGGCAGTGCTCGCGGATCAGCCCGACGACCTCGTCGATCTTGGCCTCTTCGACCCCTATCAGGATGGTCGCGTTCGACTGCTTGAGGAAGCCGCCGGACGAGTGCAGCCAGGTAGCCCGGAACTCGTGCGCCAGAAGGGCGTCGATGAAGGCCTTGGCGTCCTCGTTGTGGACGACGGCGACGATGAGCTTCACAGCGCGAGTATAGGGTCGGCGCAACAGACCTATCGCGGCGCACGGGACACGACCTACAATCGCCGCGACCGGCGATGCGATCGGGTTGCGCACAAGGAGGAGCCGTGGCGGGCGGGGCGAGGCAGAAACGAACCATCGGCGAAACCTTCGCCATCGCGGCGGCGACGGTCGCCCGGGGCGACGATCTTGACGACGCCCTGGCACAGATGCTCGGCCTGGCGGCCGAGGTGACCGGGGCCAGGACCGGGGCCGTCTACATCCTCGACGCGGACGCGGACCGCCTCGAGCTGGCCGTCAGTCTCGGCCTCAAGGGCGACGTGGAGCAGGAAGTGGCTTCCGTTGCCTCCGTCGGCGAAGGCCAGGGCCCGCTCTCGTCCGCGGTGCGGTCCCGAATGCCGATCCCCGTCGACGAGCCCGGGCAGGTGGCGGTGCTGCAGGGCGCCAAGAGGGCCCAGCTCCTGCCGCTGGTCGTGCGCCGCGAGGGAGCCGAAGTCTGCCTGGGCGCGATGGCCCTCGGTTTCGCGGGCGAGCGGCCGGCCAGGACGAAGCTGGCCGGCGCCGAGCCACTGGCCGATCTGGCGGCGCTGGCCGTGGAGCGATCGTTGTCGCTGTCGCTGGGATCGGAGCGGGCCGAATGGTATGACCGGCTGGCCCACACCGACCCGCTGACCGGGCTGGCCAACCGCCGTGTTCTCGACAGGATGCTGGAGCTGGAGGTGGCCCGGGCCGGCCGCCAGGGCGTGCCGATGTCGGTGGCCCTGTTCGAGGTCGACGGACTGGATGAGATCCAACGGGCCGGAGGCAACGCGGCCGGCGACGCCCTCATGCGCCGCGTAGCCCAGGTCCTGGCCGGCTCGGTCAGGCTGGTCGACTCGATCGCCCGCTACGAGCCGAACCGTTTCGCCCTGCTGGCACCAGGACCGGACGGCGAGATCGTGGTCGAGCGGCTGGTCAAGGCCATCAGCTCCTTGCCGGCGGTAGGGAGCAAGACCGTGTCGGTCTCAGCCGGAGTGGCGGCCTTCCCGCTGGACGGTCGCACCCCCGAAGAGCTGCTCGCGGCGGCGGAGCTGGCCACGGCAGCGGCCCGGCAGGCTGGCGGCGGAAGAGCGGTAGTCAGCGCCGCGGCGAACGAATAGGAAGAGGCCCGAAGGGCCGGCCACGTCCGGCAGGCAGACGCCGGGACCAGGCGCGTCGCAGCCGCGCGCCGACGGCGAGCCAGGGCCGGGAGGCCGTCAGAAGGTGGGCGTGGAAGCCGGGCTGGCCCACATGACGATCGTGCCGGTCAGCACGACCGGGCCCGTGGGCCGGGTGACGTACCTGCTCGCCTCACGGCAGACGTAGATGACGATGCTGGACGAGGGGCTGAGATCGCTCATCGTGGCCTGGCCCTTGCCGCTCTCGTCGACGGTGAACCAGCCGGCCGACCGGGCGGCGCCGCCGTCCACGCTGATCCACACCACGTACACCTCGTCGCCGTGCGTGGCGGTCAGGCCGCTCACGTAGACCTTGAGGTTGTGGCTCGGCAGGAGCGCCGCGGCCCCGGCGCCCTCAGCGCCGACGACCGGCGCCAGCACAGCCGAGCGCGAGCCCGCCTCTCCGATGTAGCCCCAGATGTCGGGGTTGTTCTGGGCCTCGTCCAGGGCCCCCCGCAGGCTGACCACCGTCCCGAGCAGCCCCACGATCAGGATCGCGGCCGCGGCCCGGGTAGCCCAGGATGCGGCCCTCCTGCTGCGCAGCGCGGCCAGCATTCCGGGCCTGGCGGCCTCGTCGCCCCCCGAGCCTACGACCGTCAGCTGCGGAGCGCGATCGGGTCGCGGCACCGATTTCTCGCGGGCGGTCAGATCGTCCTGGACGGCGGCCATGACCGCGGCCTTGAGGCCGACCGCGGGCTCGATCGGAGATACCGACTCGCCCAGGTAGGGAACCACTCCGCCGAACTCGCGGACTTCAGGATGACGCCGAGGGCAGGTGCGCAGGTGCTCCCGCACGGCCGCCATCTCGGTGTGATCGAGGGCCCCCAGAACGTAGCCAGGGGCCATGTCGCGGACGATGCCGCAGGTAAGCGTCTTCATTGGGCCCTCCCTCCGGCACCCCGGCCGTCGTAGCCCTCCAGCTCACGGCGCAGGGCGACGAGGCCAAGCCGCATCCGGCTCTTGACCGTTCCCAGCGGCGCCTGCGTCCTGGCCGCGATCTCCGTCTGCGTCAATCCCTCGAAGTAGGCCATCTCGATGACTTCACGCTGCGCGCCCGGCAGGTGGCCCAGGGCGTGCCTGATCCCCTCCGCGTCCAGGCGGCCGGCCACTTCGGGCCAGACGTCCGGCAGAGTCAGGGCCGCCGGCAGCAGCTCCTGCGTCTCGTCGGCGAGGGCCACTCCGTTGCGGCGGCGCCTCATGGCATCTATGGCGCGGTGGCGGACGATGGCCAGCAGCCAGCCCTTGACGCTCCCCTTCTCCTCGGCGTAGCGCCCGGCGTTCCGCCACAGGCCCAGGAACGAATCCTGGACGACGTCCTCCGCCATGCCCGTCTCGGCCGTAATGCGCAGGGCAAGCGCGTACGCGACCGCATGGTAGCGGTCGTACAGCGTCTCCAGCCCGCCGATCTGTCCGGCGGAGACCTGCTGCATCAACTCAGCCTCCGACACGCCCTCCCGGGCGGAACGGGACATTGGAACCGGCTGAGGCCTGGCCACTCTGTCCCTCACCTGTCCATTCGCAACGAACCGCCGTGCGGTTCACTGACAGGCGCTGCGGCGGCGGCCACGGCCTTGTCTGCGGTGCCCTCTGTCAACCCCGCGGCAGCCGCCAGGCGTGGCTCCAGGGCCCGCGCGATGGCCTCTTCGATGGCCTCGGCCGGCAGACGCCCGTCCACGACGACGAACCGATGGGGCTCGGCAGCCGCCAGGTCGAGGAAGCCCCGGCGCACGCGGCGGTGGAACTCCAGGCTCTCGCGCTCTTCGAAACGCGTCGTCTCGCCCTGCCCTTTTCGCCCCAGGCCCTCCTCCTCGGGCAGGTCGATGAGGATCGTCAGATCGGGCACGACGCCATCCGTCGCGACAGCGGCCAGCTCCCGCAGGGTGGCCAGGGGCAGGCCGGCGCCGTGGCCCTGGTAGGCCAGGGTCGAATCGGTGAAGCGATCGCAGATCACCACGTCGCCCCGCTCCAGGGCCGGCTTGATGACCTCCGCCACCAGCTGGGCCCGGGCGGCATTGAACAGCAAGGCGTCCGCGGCCGGCACCGGCTCGAGCTGGGCGGGGTGGAGCAGGATGCGCCGTATCTCCTCGCCCACGGCGGTCCCGCCCGGCTCGCGGGTCACCACGCAGCTCCGCCCGGCAGCCGTCAGCCGATCCGCCAGGCGCTGGGCCTGGGTCGACTTGCCGGAGCCTTCAGGGCCCTCGAGGGTCAGGAGGAAGCCGCGAGGGCGATCGCCTTCGGGGTGCATTCGACGAGTCTAGCCCAGCCGCGGCCGCCCGGGCAGGCGCCAGCGCGGTGCTCCGCCGCCCGAGGCCTACGGGTAGAGCCTCACCCGGCGGTAGGGCTCGCGGCCGCGGGAGCGCGAGACCAGGTTGGCTCGCTCCGCCATCTGGTGTTGCAGGCGCCGGATGTAGGCGTTCTGCGGCGATAGCTCGACCGGCTCGGCCTGCTGCATGACCAGCCCGATCGCCTCCTCAGCCTCGTGCAGCGCCGCCTCGCGCGGGTCCACCTCCAGCGAGAAGATCGAGGTCAGGCTGGCTTCCATCTGGACGATGGTGTTGCTCTTGAGGACGTAGATCGGCAGGCCCCGGTCTTCCGCCTCGCGCAGTGCCCCAGACTTCTGGCGGTACTCGCTCTTGAGGGTCATGACCACGTCCGCCTCGTCCGGGTCGCGGGCCACGATAACCGGCAGCTGCAACTCCTTGACCGCCTGCTCCAGGCGCTTGCGGCTGATGCCGTGAGGCAGGACGCGCAGCGTGGGCAGGATGGCGCCGTCGTCGCGGACGCGCAGCACCGGGCCGCCTCCCTCGTCCTCGGCTTCTTCGGCGGCTCGCTCGCGCACCTCGTCGGCGATGGCCTCGTCGTCCTCGACCCAGGCCCGGGCCGCGGCAGCTGCGGTCTTGGGCGCGGCTGCCCCGGCCTTCGGCGCGCCGCCCGCGGCCACGGCCTTCGGCGAGCCCTCCGCGGCCGGCGCCGCTTCCTCCTCCACGCCCTCGGCGCGGTACTCGTTCAAGGCCCGGTTCGCCTGGACCGCCCACGAGCGTTGCCGCTCCAGCTCGCGCAGGTCCCGGGCACGGGGCTCCGGGGCCAGAGCGGCGCCCTCGGGGGCGTCCTCGGTCGAGGGTGCCGCGGCCAGCCTCTCGCCGGGCAGGGCAGTCGGGCCGCCGGCGGACGGCCGGCCGCCAGGTTCGGGCCAGCCCTGGCCGGGCCCCTCGCCGCCGCTGGCCCCTGCGCGCGGACGGCGGGCGGCCCCGGACGCGCCGCGAGCGGGCGTTCGCCAGCCTCCCCCGGCGCCGGGACGGTAGCTCGAGCGAGGCCCGCGGTCCACGTCTCGGAAGTCGGCGGGCGGCCGGTACGAGCCCGGTCCGCGCCACCCTGGATCCTGGCGCCAGCCTGAGAACGAGCCCACCAGGCCGGCGAACCGGTCGCTGCCCAGCGCTTCACGCGGCGAGGGCCTGGGGCGCGACTGGGAACGGTGCACGCCCCCCTCGTCGCGCCAGCGCAGCTCGGCGGATATCGGATCGCCGCGCAGCAACGCGTCCACCGTGTCCGCCACGTCGGAGTGGACGACGACCCTTTCGCGGTCGAGGATCTCGACGATGACGTCGAAGGTGGGCGGGGCCTTGCGCTCGAGGACGCTCTTCTGCGAGCGGCGGCGCCGCGCTTCCTCGTCGCCCAGGGTGACGGTCTGGATGCCTCCGATCAGGTCCGTGAGCGTCGGGTTGAGCATCAGGTTGTCGAGGTTGTTGCCGTGAGCGGTGCCGATCAGCTGCACGCCGCGCTCGGCGATGGTCCGGGCGGCCTGGGCTTCCAGCTCGGTGCCGATCTCGTCGATGACGATGACCTCGGGCATGTGGTTCTCCACCGCCTCGATCATCACCTCGTGCTGCAGCGACGGAGTCTTGACCTGCATCCGCCGCGCCCGGCCGATGGCCGGATGGGGGATGTCGCCGTCGCCGGCGATCTCGTTGCTGGTGTCCACGACGACGACGCGCTTGCCCTGGTCGTCGGCCAGGACGCGCGCCGCCTCGCGCAGCATCGTCGTCTTGCCGATGCCGGGGCGGCCCATGATCAGGATCGACTTCCCCGTCTCGACGAAGTCGTTGATGATCTCGATCGTGCCGTAGACCGCCCGGCCGATGCGGCAGGTCAGGCCCACGATCTTGCCCGTCCGATTGCGGATGGCGCTGATGCGGTGCAGCGTCCGCTCGATGCCGGCCCGGTTGTCGTCGCCGAAGGCACCGATGTGATCCACGACGTATCGGATGTCCGCCTCGCCCACCTCCCGCTCGAGGAGCTCGATCTCGTTGTTGGCCGAGCGCCCTTCCGGCCGCCGGCCCAGGTCCATGACGACCTCGATCAGCTCGGCCGGGTCGGTGAGCTCGCGAACGGCGGCCACGATGTCGGGCGGCAGAGCGGACAGGAGCAGGCCCAGGTCGTCGATCGACTCACGGCGGCCCTTTGCTCCCTGTTCGGTCAAGCTGCTTTCCTCCTGCATGGGGTTAGCGTACAGCCGGGACCAGGGCCGGTTCCTCGGCGCGCACCAGCGCCTCCTTCATCAGCAGCGTCACCGTCGCCAGATTCTCGAAGCCGGCCTCCTCGAGGCGGCGGTCGATCGGCGATTCGTAGGTTCGAACGGGC
>Ga0307422_1001603_pt1 | contig 11694 bp, 12 predicted proteins | sample SalMarWE160290MG_FD_202153 | JGI IMG/M metagenome (GOLD analysis project Ga0307422, IMG submission 202153) | Salt marsh sediment microbial communities from the Plum Island Ecosystem LTER, Massachusetts, United States - WE1602-90 | ecosystem: Environmental > Aquatic > Marine > Intertidal zone >...
CGATATGTCCCCAATACTCTTAATAAGGGGCATAGATTGTGCTATCCATACTGCGTTTATTGTAACGCCGATACATAAGAAGAAGCTAATGGAGGACATTAATATCAAAGGGACAAAGAACTTTCTGGATTCATGCGCCAGGGCTGGCGTGAACCAGCTTTTATGTTGTTCTTCTACTACCGCGTACGGGTTCCATAAAGATAACCCGCCTATTTTGACAGAGGACTCTCCCCTGAGGGGAAATGACGATTTCACGTACTCCAAAAACAAAAAGGAGCTGGAGTTTATCTATAAAGAGTTCAAGGAAGCCCACCCTGATGTATGCCTGACTATTATAAGACCAAGTTTCGTAGTGGGTCCTAGATGGGATAACCCGCTTGCGTGGCATCTAAAAAAGAAGGTGACGATGCTGCCACAAGATACTGCACCGTTTCAGTTCATACATGAAGATGACCTTGTAGAGATTATCTATCAACTCCTGTCGAATAGGAAAGAAGGGGCATACAATTTGGCTGCTGATGGCACCATGACCTTTGACGAGATGCTGCGCATCCTCGGCAACCGGCCTTTAAAGTTACCGGCATCCGTGCTGTATCCGTTCAACAGTATAATGTGGTTTTTGCGTATCAAATTTCTGACGGGAAATCCAACCCCAGCAATAAACATGACCCGCTATCCCTGGATTGCCAGTAATGAAAAGCTGAAGAAAGAACTAAATTATAAATTTAAGTATACTACAAAGGAGGCCTTTGAGGATTTCGCCAGGCATGTCAAGGGCAGAAGTTAATCCCCCGAGATCGTAGTGTTCCTGTAGTCCATCCCCAGCTTTGCGCCAAGCATTAGGCTTTCCCTCAGTTGGTATTTGTTATGCGGTAAATCCAGCCAGCCTTCCCATCAGGATATGCTTACTGGAATGCGGACTTTGACACTCACGGGAGCAGCAGCTTGGAGCTTGGGCGGGAGCTTGTCACCATGCTCCCGGTAGGACTCAATGAGCTTACGAGCCACATCTTGGGCAATCTCCACGGTTTCTGTGGCAGTCCGTCCTTGAGCTACCAGCCCGGGCAGTTCATCGCTAGTAGCCAAAAATCCTCCCTCAGGTAGGGGTTCTAGTTGAATCTCCAGAAATATTTCCTTCATAACATCACCCACAAGCTACTGACAGTATACCATATAGCTTGGTGTTGCACCTCTCACCACACGCAGTTACATTTAATCTTCCTGTAGTCCGTCCCCAGCTTTGCCCATACTTCCAGTGTTTCCTGCAGGGACCAAATTGGGTATCCTCAGTTGTATGAGGGTCTGCTTCTGCCCGTAGTGCTGATGTAGTTCAGATAGGTAGGTGGACACTTCGAAGTATGGAGTCACGGCTCATCTTGAGTTTAAACAGGCTCTGACAGTTCTTTGTGTCATTGCGAGGAGTGGTAGCGACGAAGCAATCTCTCAGAGATTGCCACGCTTCGCGCGCAATGACAAGGAAGGCAAGTGTCACTAATCATATGAACGAGTACGGGTGCTAGAAATTCAACTCAAATCTAGTATATACTTTTGGTGTATTTCTGCGAGCCCTGAAAGGGGTAAGCAGGAGGTTAGAAATGCCAAAGCATTTGGAATTTGTTATTAAAGGAGAACGAGGCAGGATTTCGCTAGAAACCTTCGCAGCTGTCATCCATAATTCCTTTGACATCCTAAGTGACTTGGATAGCGCAATATCCTCTGAACCTCGGGGTACCTTGGAGTGGTTTGTAACCGGGGTATCCTTCAGTAGTTTAGCAGTCTCTCTAGAATCCAAGTCGAAGCTACCGAAAGTTGATTTTAGCCCTCAAGTTGTGGAATCCTTTGTTGGTGGCTTGAGGCATATACAAAAGGAACACACGACCCCACCATACTTTTCTGATTATGGCTTGCGAAAAGCCCAAAATCTAGCTCGCACGCTACACAAAAATGGTGCCACAGCAGTGGTAATAAAAGATGTTGAAAAAGAGGACACTGTTACTATAGAGCCGAAAATCACCTTCGATTTGGGTCAACTTATAAACGTGAGATACCAAGAAGCTGGTTCTGTAGAAGGAAAGTTAGAGATGATTTCTATTCATGGGGTGTCACGCTTCACGGTTTATCACGCCATTAGTCGGCATTCTATTCGATGTAAGTTTAACCCTAATCAGTTGGTTGTAGTGAAAGATGCCCTTGGACGGCGTGTTATCGTCTCTGGCATCGTTTATTTCAACTACAAACATGAGCCAATTCGGGTGGAGCTTGAAGATTTAGCTATCTTACCCAGAGAAGAGGAATTGCCTTCCCCAAGTAAGATACGAGGAATATCCCCTGACTTTACTGGGGAATTGACAACCGAGGAATACATACGGAGTCTTCGGGTATGATTGGACCATCTGTATATAGCAATCCATATTTAGAGACAAGCGTCTTTATTGCTCTTATAAAAGGAGAGGTTGTTGACGGCATTGACCGAGGTGAAATAGCTCAGCATATCCTAGACGATGCGGGCACGGAGAGGTGGCCTATCTTTACTTCTACCTTTACAATTGTGGAAGTCTTTAAGAAACGCAATCGACCTGCTCTAACTATAGTAGAGGAGCAGAGGATAGATGCTTTCTTCAAACATGAGTATATTAAGCTAGTGACCTTAGACCGATATATAGCAGAGCAGGCTAGGAGGCTTGCTCGTGAATATAACTTACGCCCTGCTGACGCAGTTCATTTAGCGAGTGCTATCCGAGTTAAGGCAGACGAATTTTTAACCTGGGATAATGATTTTCCTCATAATAAAACAATAGAAGGAGTAGCAATTAAAGACCCATATTGGTTTGGCCAACTACGCATAATTACTTGATATGATGGGATAATTGCATTCTTCTATTCCCTCTACTTCCTCACCGCTAGCTTTTGCCTTTGGTGTGGTTTCATCTTCTAAATAAACCAACCATAGCTTGGCGATTTACCTTGCAACCTCTTGCCAGAGTTGGTGGAGGAGGCGCTGGTGAAGTCTAGGGTCGAGGATGGAGCCGAGGTAATCTTCAAAGATTTCGTCGGTCTTTTGCTTTAAGCTCTCTAATTCGGGAACAATTTCCTTGAGGTAACCTTCATCTTTGGGGATTTTGATGCTCTCTAATCCAGCTTCCAGCCAAATCTTAAGGTAGCGGGCTTCAATTTCTGAAGCGCAGTCTATGTGTTCCCTGCCTGAAGAAATACGCCAGCCAAAGAGTTCTTGCTCTAATTTAACTTCGCCTAAAACCCTGGGCAATCTCTTGGTGCGCAAAGGCTTGTGGGTCAATATTTTCTCCCGATAGAATTTTCCTAGGGTATTCTCGCCGAGCTTGTCCATTACTGTCTTCACCAGGAGGTCAATATCAATTCCCTCCTTTGTTTTCCGCCTCTTGCCAAAGCTCTTTGCTTTCTCAACTCTGGACTTCACCAAGTCCACCACAGCTCGATAGACCTCAAGCTGCTCCTTATCACTCAAGCCCAGAATCTCGCCCATCACGATTTTGTCCAGCTCCCTTCGGTCAGGCTTGACCTTGTCTAAGGAGACCTCTTCGGGAGAGAGGGCACCAAGTTCTTTTAAAGTATGCTCGACAGGTCTTGTGCCTAATACTTTAAAGCTTTGAGCCAGTTTTTCTAAAAGTTGCTCGGAAGTACTTTTGGGATCAAGCACAAGGATTTTTTCTGCCATCCACACATCCATATCTACCACATTGATAGCGCCAGTCAAACGTCTCCCGGAAAGTTCATTAAATAGATTGGCTATCGCACTATTTAGAAATGCTGCCAGATGGATAGTGTAGTCCTCATCTAATAGTCTGACAGGAAACAAATTATCACTGCTGAAAATTGCCTTATCAGCATAAGGCATAAGGAATCTATCTCCTATTCTTCGTGGATAAAACACGTGTGCTAACAGATTGCCACCCAAATTGTACCATCTTTCGCCTCTTGATTTACAGGTAACAGTTCGGGCGGGGATCTTTCCTGCGAATTGTTGTTCTTCACCTTGCCTGAGATAGATCAAAGTTTTCGTTTTCTTTAACGATGCTTTGCCCTTCCGAACCAAGAGAATTCGATGCTTAAGATCGCTTGGCTTAACGTCTATGGTTGGTGATTCCTTGAACGATCTAATTACATAGTTCGGCACCCAATTTCCCTTCTCATCTTGGTGCATCCAGAATTCCCTCTCAATCCCTCTCCTCTTTATCTCCTCCTCAGTCAGATAGAAGAACTCATTGGCACCGGTTTTGATGCCGAATCTTACCTTAGCGATTTCCTTCAGTGGTACTAGCGTTCCTTTCCCCTTCTCTAAAATCTTGAAGAAAATTTCCGGCGCCCTCAGGTATTTGCCCCATTTGGCACCGACGTATTTGCCCGATTCCTTATCAAAACCCTCGTCCCAAAGTTCTGCCTGAGACTTTGGGGAAATGCGTAGCTCCTCGTTCTGGTAAAACTCGGAATGAGCCATAATGGTCTTTATCAGCTTGTCGATTTCTTCTAGTCGCTCGATTTGCTATTGCCACATTTCCTGAGCAGGTGGTATGAAGTAGCTCAAGGGCTGGAAGAGATAGACAAAGCGAACTAAGTTCTCATCCTGCTCTTTCTTATTGTTGCATCTCTCCAAGATGACGATGCAGGTATTGACATCGGCTTGCTCAAACCATCTCTCGACCTTAGACTCGATGATGGCGACGATTTTGTAATTTTTAAGGAAAAATTCCTGGAGTCCCTTGCCGTAATCAACATCCAGCCAAGAATTGGAGACAATGAAGCCGAAGTGGCCACGATTTTGGAGAAATTTTGTCCCGTGGACAAAGAAGTAAGCGTGAATACCAGCCCTCTTTGGGATTTCAGCAATTTTCTTTCCTTTAATATCCTTAAGAGCTTTGTCTATGAGTCCTTCTTTATATTCCTTGATGTCAAGGGCAATTTCTGGCATTTCCTCCTGTCGGGTGTAAGGGGGGTTCCCAACCACACAGTCAAACCAGCGGGGATAAGTAACTTCTCTCTCCTTTACACCTAGAGTCTTTGCTCTAGCTTTTCGCCATTTCTCAGGTAACTCAAAGCCACCTTCAGTGCTCAGGAGATTAAAGAAGTCCCCCTGAAGGATGTTGGGATAGTTCTTATCCACACCTAAATCTCGGATAGCCAAGTTTATAGTGGAGAGGTGGGCAGGGAACTTTGCAATATCATTGCCCCACAAGGTATCGAGGATATCTTCGTGGTTTAAACGTTGATTTCGCAGCTTTTTATGCTGATAAGCTCTCACTAGAAATGTCCCGGCACCACAAGCAGGGTCAAGAATCTTGTCATCGTCTTGTTTTAGGCAAAAACGGAGGATAATATCGACTACATCGAGGTTGGTGAAATACTGTCCTAAGTTATGCCGCTCATCTTTGGGAATAAGCCTTTCGAAGATTGGACCGATGATATCGCCTAGCTTGGAAAAGTCATATTGATCGAGCACATTCACTAAATCTTTTATTTCCTTGGTTACCTCTTTCTCATCAAGAAAGGCGATGGCGTCAATGAAATCCGCGGTGTAGATTGTCTCGTAATCTATCTTTAGTACTTCATCGAAGAAACTCTGCAATATCTTTTGAAGCTGTGCTCCCTTGAATAAACCCTGAGGGATTTGAAGCGGCGCAAGGTCATGAGGACGCTTGGCCTGGAGCACATTGTAGAACAGGATTTTATTCACCAGCAGGTAGGCGGTCTGCCTTGCTGCTTTATCGAAGTCTTGAGATTGCCAGGCAAAAAAACTCCATCCCTGAGATGCGAACCACTTGCCAAGTTCTTTAGCAAAGGCCTTATCCTTGTGGTAACGGTTATAAATTATCTCGGTGTAATATTTTGATAGCCGTTTTATCTTACTGTGCAGTCTATAAATGAGGAATTCGTCAGTTGGTAATTTAGGCTCAGCTTCTTTACCAGAGTGAACGGCGTAGAGCCTAGCAAGGAAAATCTCCAGCTGCTTTACGATGGCCTCTTTATATCTTGTCTCCTCAATAAGGTCTAAATTTTCTATCTCTGAAAGGGGATACTTATGAACAACTTGTTCCTCTTCATTTCTTTGCTCATTGACTTTTTGAGTATTAAACCAGATTAGCTCTTTAAAGTTTGTAGTGGCAAAGTATTTAGCCTTCCTGGCATTTGCCTTTTCCCAAGCGGGCTTTCTGAGGTTTTCATAGTCAAAGACGTCGAAATAGGGATGTTTAGCTTCTATAACACAGAGGACATTCTGGCTACGGCGAGATTCGCAGATTATGATGTCGGGTGATTTTCTATCTGTGCCAGAGGTATCCACATCTGGGAGGCCTAAATCAAGCCTCTTTTGCTCAATAATTTCCCGCATCCAGTGCATAAGCACTGCTACTGCGCTGCGCTCTGTCTTCCAGCTAGTAGCATCATAAGGGCTAGGGATTCTAGTTAGCCTGCCACCAAACTCAGTCTTCTTCATGCTCTTTTAATACCGCGTTCACAATTCGTCGGGCGATTTCAAAGGCGGCGGCGATGCGGATGATTTTGACATCAGCGATGCCCTTTATATCCAACAGCTTCTCCAAGGGCTGATTTGCCATGCCTTTGAAGCCGCCGAACTTTTGTAAAATCTCCTCGGCAATTTCCTCTGCTGGTTTGCCTTCAATGCCTGGGGCGATGAGGATGGAGAGCAATTCGGCGTCGGTCAATGTCTCGGCACCGAGTTCCCTGAGCTTGCCGCCGGGGTGCTGCCATTTTTGTGGGTTATTGTTTGCTTCTGGTTCCAATTCCACCTTCGCAAAAAATAAGTGCTCGTTCTATAGCCCTTTATAAGTACCTTCCTTGCGTCTAGCTACTCGAACTACGGTAACCAATTTATTCTCGTCATCTATAGCATACACTATTCTATAACGCCTTAGTCGAACACGCCACAAGCCACTATCGGCTAACTTCTTGACTCCTGGAGGTCGAGGATTTTGCTCCAGCCCTGAGATAGCCCTGGCGAGCATCTTGTAATCTCGCCCAGAAATGGCATCTAGCTCCTTCTGGGCTGCCCGTCTCAGCCTGATTTCATAGTTCACGCCGTTGCTCTCGCTTCTGCCTGCGTTGCTGATATTGCTTCCAGGTTATGGTGCCTTCTTCTACAGATAAAGCTTTCAACCCCTGTTGAATGTCCTCTTCGTCCTCCAATATTTCCAGGGCAGCATCCCGGAGAAGCTTAGCCATAGAAGTGCGCTGCTCAAAAGCTAAGCGACGCAGCCCCTCGTGTTGTTCCGGGGTAAGAAAAACTGTTGTACGCTTTAAGTTGGTTGCCATGGCCGTTCACCTCCGCAGCGATAGTAACATATATACGTCGCTATGTCAAAATGGTGTACTCGTTCACCTCTGATTGGCGGCACATTAGCTCCCTCTTTTTGTCATTGCGAGGAATGTGAGTGCCAAAGCAATATCAAAGATTAAACATAAAAAGTCAAAATGACAAATTAAAATGCAAAAATCTTCCTCATTCTGCCCTTTGCTTTCCCCGGGATTGCCACGCCTTCGGCTCGCAATGACAGGGGAGGGTGCTCGCAATGATGATATTGGGTTAACGTTGTCATATTTGCGTATCACTGCGGAGCGAAAGCAAAGGGCTCTCTTATTATGCCTTTCTCGGTGATGATGGCGGTTATGTATTTGTGGGGAGTTATATCGAAGGCGGGGTTGGCTGCATTTACACCCTCCGGGGCGATAGGTATTCCCTGGATATGGGTTACCTCTTCGGGGCTTCGCTCCTCAATGGGGATTTCTGCTCCTGAAGACAGCGATGGGTCGATGGTGCTGGTGGGAGCAGCGATATAGAAGGGGATGTTATTTTCCTTAGCCAGCACCGCCAGGGTATAGGTGCCGATCTTGTTAGCGATATCGCCATTGGCGGCGATTCTATCGGCGCCGACGATAACGCAGTTTATTTTGCCCTGACTCATAAAATAGCCCGCCATAGAGTCGGTGATTAAGGTTACCGGAATATTTTCTTGCTTTAACTCCCAGGCGGTGAGCCTTGCTCCCTGCAGCAGGGGGCGAGTCTCGGTGGCGATTACGCTTATTCTCTTCCCCTGCTCGTTAGCAGCTTTAATTACCCCGAGGGCGGTGCCATAACCTGCGGTGGCTAAAGGCCCAGCATTGCAATGGGTGAGTATGGTAAAGCCGTCTTTGATGAGCTCGGCTCCCAGTTGGCTGAGTCGCGTGGTTGCCTCTATTTCCTCATGGTGAATTCGTTTTGCTTCATCGATGAGCGCTCTTTTTATTTCAGAAACATCGTTGCCGCGGGCAGCCTTTTTCATCAGGTCAATGGCACGGAAAAGGTTGGCTGCGGTAGGCCTGGAGGTAGCGAAGGCTTCCAGGATTTTGCCAAACTCGTCAAAGAAGCGGGTTCTATTTTCCGCCTCTAGCTTCTGTGCGCCTAAGGCGATTCCATAAGCAGCAGCGACACCGATGGCGGGCGCCCCCCGAATTTGCATCGTTCTAATAGCCGAAACGACATCCTGGTAATCGGACAGGTCAATGAAGATTTGCCTGTGGGGGAGCTTGCTCTGGTCTAAAATCCGCAGCTCGTTATCGAGCCACTCTATAGCTTTTGTGGTCATCGGTTTGGTAAATACTATAACGCTGAACAAGCAGATGCAATGAGATTGCTTCGGCACTTTGTGCCTCGCAATGACGAAGAGGGGGGACATGCCTCGCAATGACAGGGGAGGCGGCTTGGCGTCGCAACTTTTCTGGTGTCATTGCGAGCCGAAGGCGCGGCAATCCCGGGAAAGCAAAACTCAAAAATCGAAGGGCAAAAATAAGTCGGAAGTCAAAGATCAAAATGAGGAAGGTTTTTACATTTTAGTTTGTCATTTTGACTTTTTATGTTTGATTTTTGATATTGTTTGGGCTTCAACTTGAGATTGCTTCGGCACTTTGTGCTTCGCAATGACAAAGATGGGGGACATGCCTCGCAATGACAAAAAGGGGACGTGCCTCGCAATGATAAAAAGGGGACGTGCCTCGCAATGACAAAAAAGGGGACGTGCCTCGCAATGACAAGAGAGGGTGTGCCTCGCAATGACAAAGAAGGGGGATATGCCCCGCAGTGACAAAGAAGGGGTGTGCCTAAATGGGCGTGCAATTTGGCATTTGACATGGGGGACAGGGGGTTGTAAAATTGAGCGGTTTGGGGTTGATTGGTCGGAAAATAGAGCGTTCTTGGGAAATAGGCTATGGTAAGGTCTTTTGAGGAATAAATTCAAGAAGGAGGGTTAAAGATGGACTTTAAGCTTTCGGAGGAAGAGAAGAAGAGGAGGAAGGAATTTTTCGATGGTTGCAAGGAGCTAAGCAAGGAAAGGCCCAAGGATTTCATAGCGGGGATAGAAGCCGATTTTGAGAAGGAGAACCAGCCTTACGTAACGCGTTGCCGTAAGGAATTCGCCAAGCGGGGATGGCTTCGGCTTGGCTGGCCTCCTGAGTATGGAGGGGTAGGAAGTCATATGGACCGCGTCTTCTTTGGTGAGGCCAGAGGATATTACGGTCTGCCTGGCGTTGATATCTTTGGAATAGAAATGCTTGGCCCTACGCTTCTCGCTATGGGAAACAAGGAAGTGAAAGATAGATTTCTACCTGGGATTGGGAATGGCGATACGTTATGGTGTGAGCTATATAGTGAGCCTAATGCTGGCTCAGATTTGGCAGCTCTTACCACTACTGCGATAAGGAAGGGCGATGAGTATGTGATAAATGGGCAGAAGACCTGGAGCACGAACGCTCACAACGCTGACTGGGCCTTTGGCTTATTCAGAACCGACCCCCAGGGTCGTAAACGTCGTAACATTTCGTTCTTACTAATGGATATGAAGACACCAGGAATCAGTATAAATCCTCTTGAATATCTGAATAGAGCGCATTTGTATAATGAGGTCTTCTTTGATGATGTGCATATCCCTGCGGACCAGATTATTGGCGAGGAAAATCAAGGGTGGACAGTCAGTCAGACACTGGTTAATTTTGAAAGGTCTAATGTGCTGGCTGTCTCAGCGGTACAGCGGATGCTGGAAACGTTAGTAGGGTATTGCAATGAGACAAAAGTGGGCGGCAGGCCTCTGTCGCAAGACCCAGTTATTCGCAATAAGCTTGCTGAGATGGCTACCGAAATCGAGGCATCTCGTACTCTGGCGTATTACATAGCGGATCAACAAAATAGAAATAAGGTGGCGGCGCTATTTGAATCATCAGCAATGAAGGTGTTCGTAGGCGAGTTATTTGAGCGTCTGGGCGCTCTCGGAACTGATATATTAGGCACCTATGGTCAGGTTAGCGCTTCCAGGTGGGCACGTGAGAGCGGTGTCTGGGAGAACCTGTATCAGACGGCTTTTGTACTGACCATCTCCATGGGGACCAATGAGATACAAAAGAACATCATTGCGTGGTATGGTTTAAACATGCCCAGGCCACTTTCGCCGGTATCTATAGAGAAAGCTGTAGCTGCAGCTCAAGCAGCAAAATAAGGAGGGAATATGGATACTACTTTCACAGAAGAACAGACAATGCTGAGGAAATCGACAGCCGATTTCCTTGTGGAGAAATACCCCGAGATAAAAGTGAGGGAAATAGAGGAATCGGATACGGGACACGATCCTGAAATCTGGAAAGGAATGGCTGAGTTGGGCTGGATGGGTTTGGTTATTCCTGAAGAATATGGGGGTATGGGAATGACCTTTCAGGATTTGTCGATAGTTCTGGAGGAAATGGGACGAAATATCGCTCCTGGACCTTTCTTTTGCACTGTGCTTGAAGGGGCTTACCCTATTATTGATGCTGGAAGTGAGGAGCAGAAAAAGGAGTTCCTACCGAAGATAGCCAATGGGGAATTGATTTTTACCCTGGCTTTACTTGAGGCTGATGGCATATATGACGCCTCCGATGTCGCTGTCAAAGCAGTACCTAAAGGAGACAACTTTGTAATTAACGGCACAAAGCTCTTTGTAGAACAAGCTATCAACGCTGATTATATGATAGTTGTTACCAGGACCAGGGAAGGTGCTTCACCTGAAGACGGCATTACCCTGTTCATAATGGATGCCAAGAGTCCGGGAATTCATTGCGAAGTAATACCGACCATAGGCATGGAAAAGCTGTGTGAGGTAAGCTTCAAAGATGTCGCTGTGCCCAAGAAAAATATGCTAGGCGAGCTGGATAAAGGATGGCCTATTGTAAACAAAGTTATGGAGAGAGCAGCCATTGCCAAGGCCAGCGAGTCCCTTGGCGCTATGGATGGGATTGTTCCTATGACCACGGATTACTTAAAGGATAGAGTTCAATATGATGAGCCTCTTGCCCGGTTCCAGGCACTTCAACATATAATGGCTGATATGTTCATCAGCCTGACTACCAGTAAGTATCTGGTCTACGAGGCAGTATGGATGGAATCGGAGGGTCTCCCCTGCGCCAAAGAAGTTGCTATGGCTAAATCATATGTAAACCAGAATTATAAAGAGTTTAGCAGATTGATGGTAAGATTGTATGCTGGCAATGGCACTCATAGAGAGTTCAAGCCCGGGCTTTACTACAGGAGGGCTAAAGCGGCAAGCATTGCCTTTGGCGACACCGAGTTACAAAGGGAAAGAATAGCTCGCGCCATAGGGCTTGTTTCTTAGTAATTCTCAGGTTGTGCCACGGGAGGTGTGGCTG
>Ga0307422_1001604_pt1 | contig 11691 bp, 20 predicted proteins | sample SalMarWE160290MG_FD_202153 | JGI IMG/M metagenome (GOLD analysis project Ga0307422, IMG submission 202153) | Salt marsh sediment microbial communities from the Plum Island Ecosystem LTER, Massachusetts, United States - WE1602-90 | ecosystem: Environmental > Aquatic > Marine > Intertidal zone >...
AGCAAGTGAGTTTACGGATACAGATGGACAACAATCTTGGCTATCTATAGAACCTAAAATAAACCAATCTGGAACTGCTGCTTATGACGCTCTTAAGGTTAATGTTCTTGAAACTACTCCTGGAACTTCAATTGGTGATGGTTCTACTGGGGATGGAAATAATCTCTTTAACCTTGCTCTAGAAGGTGTTAGCAAATTTAGAGTCAGTAGAACTGGAGTAATAACAGCTCAAGGCCAGCTATTCAAGACGATTGAGAAAACTACGGATGCTAGTCTGACTGTTCTTGAGTGTTCTGATACTTTGATTACTAATAGAGGCTGGACTGGCGCAGCAGATATGACTCTGACGTTGCCTGATGCAGATACAGTAGTTGGAGCAGGACTCAAGTTTAAGTTCCTTAACGTAGTGACTGATGCAGCTGAGGATGTCTATATTGATACTGAGGGGAGTACAACTAAGATTTATCTTAATGGATCGCCTGGAGCAGATGGGCATAGAATTTGGCTAGATAATCCTACAATTGGAGAAAGTATTGTCTGTCATACTTTTACTCTAGATGGAACAACTTATGATTGGGCCTGTGATTCTATCAATGGTGACTGGATGGATAAAGGAAGCTGATTTTAATAAAGGAGAGGAGGAAAAGAGATGAAAAAATTCTTAATGTTATTCCTACTTTTGATGCCTTCTTCCTTTGTCTATGGGGGAATTGTAGCAAGTGGGAGTGTGACTCAGGCTAACGCAAAAAAGAGTCTAGTAGATGGTGCCTCTTTCATAGATATAGCTGTAGATCTTTCTGCATATGCTCACGCTGACTCTGGAGATCACAAGCACATTTTTAAACTTGTGGATAGCGCAGGCAAGATTGCTTGGGGTTATATTGGTGCGAGTGGTGGGGGTGAGACGCTGGGGTCAAACAAGGCAACTAATGGGAACATGGAGACAGGAGATCCCCCTACTGGTTGGGATGCTACAAACGCAACTCCTGATGGGGTTGCTGATGAGAGGGATGGGGGAACGGGTGCGCAGTCTATTGACGTCGTATCGTCAGCAGCATATGGGAGAGTGAGTCGTGTACTATATACAATAACAGTAGGTAAGTTGTATAAGGTATCTCTGTGGCATAAGAATCTATCTGGTGGTCATGGTTGCTATCGACTTGGTTTGCCTTATCCTGCAACAATGCTTTCCGTTGAGAATTTAAGTGATGCTGCATGGACTCAAAAAACTGGTTATTTAGTTGCTACAAGTGCTGCATTAGGAGAAGTATTTTTGTATTCATCGTTTACTGATTATACCGTGGGAGATAATAGTCGATTTGATGATGTCTCAACCAAAGAAGTAACTGACTGCTCAACCAACGGACTCCACATTCTCTCAACCAGAGGCGGGTCAGTGCAAAACTGGGCGGGAATAGAAACTGGATTTAACTATAATGATGCAAGTGGGTATACCTACGAGATTAAGACTATTGGGAAGGGAGTCTTGGGCTGGTAGAAGGAGGAAAGAAAAATGGCTGAATGTCCTGATCCCAGTTTTCAGAAGGAGATGAAAGAGAAAGTTGATAAGTGTTTTACCTGCCTAACGAAGAAAGTCTCGTGGACGACCATAGGAGTTGTGGTAGCTGCTCTCTCTACGATTGCCTTTCTCTGCTATGAAGCCTATAGCAGAGAACAGACAAGACAAACAGCGGAGATTAGAGAAAATTCTAAGATCGTTGATTCTCTGGATTCTCATATCAAAGTGATAGAGAATGAACTTGGTCATATTAAGGAACAGATAAGGGACGCAAAGGACATTCAGAAAATAAGCTTTGATGCTATTATAGAGAAGCTCAATAAGATTAATGAAGGAAATAAAAGAAGAGGAGGTGATGGAAGATGAAGAGAATTTTAGCTTTACTGGCTCTGGGAATCTTCCTGGCTGTAGGAGTGAGTGCTGCTCCAGAGAAGAAGCTAGGAATCGAATGGGACCCTAATAGTGAGAGTAATCTGGCAGGCTATAAGGTTTACTATGCTAATCATGCTGGAGCTCCCTATGATGGGGTAGGACAGGCAGAGGGAGCTTCTCCTATTGACGTGGGGAATGTCACAGAATTTTACTTTAACTCTATAGACTTCAGGACAAAAGATTTCTGGTTTGTCGTGACAGCCTATTCCACAGAGGGATTTGAAAGTGGTTACTCTAATGAAGTAACTACGAAAGGGCTCATTCCTCTTCCCCCTAGTGGCTGCGTTTTGAGGATTCCAAGCAATTGATTACAGGAATAATAGTTTATCTCCTAATTATCCTGGTTGTTTGGTGGTTAGTGAGACTCTTTCAAAGAAAGGAGAAGAAAAATGAAAAAGAAGACATTGCGATTTAGCACCTTAGCCCTCCTATTATTCTTTCTAGCAGGATGCGCTACTTTGAATATAGGACTTGATACAAAGACAAAGCAGTTCCTCGTGGTTCAGAAGGAAGTCAATAGCGCTTTGAGAGACTACAAAACATTTCTCTTTGCTCAGACTCCGGAAGATCAAGCTAGTCTTCATAAGGCCTATGATGCTCCTATTAAGGCTATGAGTGCAGCACTTGATGCTTGGGAGCAAGTAGTAAAGGGAATAACTCTGGACAGCGGCCAAATAGATGAGTTCCTTCGGATAAAGAATGAGCTCATAAAGGCTGGCTGGAAATTCTTTGTAAAGGAGGTGAAGTAGAATGGACCCAAGACTCGAACTACTCATCATGCTGACGGATAAGGTTTTCAGAACTGTTCAGCATATGCAAGAAGTCTCTGTAATGGAGGAAGAACAAGTTCTTCAGGAGATCGAGAAGGAGAGACTGGAGAAGGACAGTCTCGTAGAGGAGGTGACCCTACCATGATCTCAATAGATGTTTATATCCTAGAATTTGTAGGAAAGAACTGGCTTTCTCTTGGCCTCTTGATGATTCTTCTCAATGGACTCTGCGAGATTATTCCTGGAACTTGGGATGATAAGCTCGTAGCTGTCATTAAGAGAATGATCACATTCACGAGGCAGAAAAATGGAGAAGAGAAAGAGAAGGAAAAACTAGATTAATTCATTTTTTGAATCAATCGAGAGGGAGCCTTTTTTAGGGCTCCCTTTTTTCTTTCTTCTTTATTTTTTCTTCCAAAAATAAATTGTAACCCCTGCAGCAGAGATCTTTGATTCTACTACTCCCATAGCACAGATAGTTTCTAGAACTGTCTCTAGTTCATGTTTATTAGTATTTCTATAGTTAATCGAGAGAAGTTCCTCAAAGGATACACTCTTTCGATGTTGAATCTGTCTCATGATTAGCTCTACGTCTACCGAAGTAAGGCTCCTGCCGTGACCTCCGAGAGCATCACTGGCAGTTGCAAGGACACTTTCGACAAGTTCTATTGCTCCCTTCAAGTCACTTAATTCTATTACCAGCTCATCAGAGTATGCTATGTGAATTGTCATAGAAACTTTAATAGCTGCAACATGAATTCGAGATAAGAAACTGTGGAGTCTCTCGTCTTTTATTTCTCCGATTCTACCCTTAAGAGTTTTATACCACTTTATAAAGTATTCTTGTGCCTCTTCTGTCCAAGCAAATTCTCCAGTTATCATAGCAATAGTAGATAGATCAGAGAGTAGTTTCTCATATAGAGTCTTATTTGGCTGAGAGGGAATTGGGACATCTTTATATGTATCATAGCCAGTTACTATTTCTATCCTACTTGTAAAGCCTTGTCCTATTGCCTCTGAAGGTAAGTCAGTAGCAAGGGAGGTTGGAGTAGTAGCAATGAAAGCACAAGTTGCCACATTCCTTAAGATGTCTTCTCCTTTCCCAGAAGTACCATAGTCCCACTCGTCGTGACAGTCATATAAGTCCGTGAGAAGTTTTACTATTCCTATTGGATCAACAGCTAGGAGACTACTCATTTCTTTAGAGATAATTGCCATAGGAGTTTGGGAGTACATTTTTCCATTATAGGTAAAGTGCTCTGTCTTGTAAAGTTCTGCCATCTCTTGGGTTAATGCTCTCTTAGAGAAAGAATCCTTAGAAACTGGAATTCCAGTCTTCTTAAGCATCTTCTTTGCTAGAGTAAGAGGACCAGCCTTTCTACATTTCCCAGGAGGAGCAACAAGCATTATATATAAATTAGGATAGATTGGCTCTAGACCATATGGGAGCCATACCCTCCTCTGAAGGGCAGCAGAGATGGTAAATATCCCTCCCCAAAGCCAAAAGTCTCTCGGAGCTTCTGTGTCTTCTACATACTCTTGGAGAGTCTTGAGCCAGTTTTCCAGCTTCCTTTTTCTGAGCTTCACCTCTCTTTCCTCTTTTTATTTTACTTTATCTAATATCATACCAATCATAGCGCCAAGTACAGTTAATGCTCCGCATAGTATGGAACCAAGAGGTTCTTGAAGACTAAGTCCAAGATCAAGACTAGCTCCCACTAAGAGACCAGATAGACCTCCTATAATGTACATAATTTCTTCCTCCTTTCTAGATTAATTCATTTTTTGAATCAATCTAGTTCTTTCATACTTCCCCCTAGGATTTCTTTATTTTCCATACTCAAATACATAGTAACCTCTACGCTTCTTGCCACAGTAGAAGAAGGATGCTCTTACTCCTTGCTCTGTTGCAATTCCTTCTATCGGGGTAGAAATCGGCGGAAAGAATCCCATCTCAATTCTGCCATCAGGAGGAAAATAGGGGTGTTGTATTATCTTCTCCCATCCGTCTATATAAAGCATTATCTTCATCTCTTTATCTCCTTTAGGCTTCCCCAGCTGTTTCCGCTCTTAAAATCTCCGGGAATCACAAGTTCTCTGTCGTTGATAACGAGAGGGACTGTCATAGCCTCTTCTACATCTCTCCTAGCCTCCTCAAAGTCCTCTGGACTGTGTTGTCCAATTACTTCGTCGTGGACATTTAGAAGGGGCTCGAAGACCCTAGATCTCTCGTGAAGAGTCTCTATTGCAGTCTCTACCATTTCTCCTACAACACTCTGGGGTTTGAAAGCTAGACCACTCCGGAAGAGATTGTCATTGAGACGACCTCGGAAGACTCTCTTTCGATTGAAGGGATGAGGAGAATAGAGGGTTCTTGAAGCTCGGATTTCCTCCTTTATGGAATTCTGCCAGCTTGTCAACATAGGATTATTTATCTTATATTGATGAAGGAGTCTCTTACAGAGATCTGTCTTTAAGTAGACTTCCTCTCGAATGAGAATTGTCTGGAGCATGATATAGCCCATGCCATAGGAAGCAGCATAAACGATAGTCTTTGCTAGATCTCTATAGAATTTAAAAGGATGCTCGAAACCAGTGAAAGGGTCTCTCCATTTAACTTTAGGCATATACTCTGGATTGTTAGGAATCTGAAAGATCATTTGAGCATTAAGCCAGTGAACATCTTCTCCAGCCTGAAAGGCCTCAATCAATCGAGTGTCATTAGAAAGCCAAGCAACTACTCGAGCCTCTGCCTGAGAGTAGTCTCTTCCAAGGAGTCTCTTTCCTTCGTCTGCGACGAAGAGTCCTCTAACGAGTCTTCCTTCTTCACTCCTGATAGGGATACTCTGGAGGTTTCCTCCTCCGCCGAAGATACTCTCACTTGAGGAGAGTCGATAGGTGGAGATAAAACTATAGGAAGTCCTGATGCGATTGTCTTTCTCTACCTCCATTGAAGCATAGGTAGAAGCTAGCTTGCTGAATTTTCTATGATCAACAACAGCTTTGAGAACTCTGTTCTCAGGATTATTCTTTCTCAATCTATTAAGAGCATCCTTGTCTGTGGTTGGTTTCTTTGTCTTGTGATTATACTGCATAGGCAAGCCAAGATAACCGTAGACGAGTCTGATCATCTGAGGAGAGGAATTGAGATTCCACTTCTGGCCAGTAGTTTCCTCAAGAGTTTGTTCTGCCTCTACTACTCTCTGCTCAAAGATCTTTTGGAGCTTGTCTTTCTCGTTTACGTCTATACGAACTCCTCTGATTTGCATTCTCAGGAGAGAAGGAATATAATTCATAGTACGACGGTAGCCTTCCCAGGTCTCGAGTTCCTTTGCATCTCTCTCGACATGAGGCCAGATCTCTCTTGTCACACAACAATCTCTGCCATTGTAGATGAACTCGGCCTCATCACTGATACGTCTGCCGTCCCAGACTTTGCCATCATCCTTATAATAAGGCTCCCACGTATAGATACTAGTGAGAGTTTCGAGGGCCTTTTTTAGATAAGGAAAGGAAGCATGATAACATAGCATAGAGTCTTCAACAGAACCAGGAGCGCAGCGAAGACCATAATAGCGACCAAGGATACTTAGATCAAAGAGACAGTTATGAAAGATTTTCTTCAGCCCTGGATCGAGAAAGACTCGAGAAATTGCCTGAAGGATTCTGGCTTCCTCTCCAAGAGCCCAGCAGAATTTCCTTCCTTTTAGAAAAGGAATAACGAAAGCATAGTCAGGTCGAGGACCAAAGCCTATGCACCACAGGAGAGGTCCCTCGGGAGAACGAAGAGTCTCAATGTCTACGGCTACGTGAGGTTGCATAGCATGATGATGATGCAGACTTTCTAGGTGTTCGATTGCCTCAGCACAGGAGGAAACGATCCTGAATTCTCTCTCGGGTCTTTCGTAGAAAGGACTCGAGGATTGATCTATTATTCTCTCGAGATCACGGAGGAAGAGAGGAAGAGCGTTTTGCTGCTGCTTCTTCTTCTCTCCTTGAAGTCTTTCCTCCGGCTCGTTCATTAGTCTATTAACATGGGAGGGATGGAAAGAGCAATAGACTTTGAAGCCCTCTACGAGAGTACATGGAAGGATGCTTCCTCGCCACTTCGTTATCCTTCTTTTCCCCGTAAGAACGCTCATGGGAATGGCTCCGAGAGCAACAAGAAGATTCACTTTCCCTTCTCTCTTTCTCTCCTTGAGAAAAACCCGAAGTCGGTCTATATGCTCCTGTCCCTCCCAAGTAGGCCGAGTGCACTTCTTGTCTTGGAAGTAATATCCTATATTATTAGAGGGAGGTCTCTGGAGAAAAACATTTCCAATGAGAACTTCACTCCGTGCTATGCCTACAGTTCTGAAGCAACGGTTGAGAAGCTGGCCGGCAGAGCCAACAAAGGGTTTTAGGGAAAAGTCCTCGTCTTCTCCAGGAGCCTCTCCTATGAAACACATTGGAGAATCTAGTGGTCCCTCGAAAGGGACTATATTAGTTTCAAGTCTCTTCATTCTCTCTCTCCTTTGGTGGAAATTTCTCCCAATGATTTAGAAGATAATCCGCATTCCGCTTTATCCTTTTGAGGATTTCCTTCTCAATATCATAAAGGCTTCGACAACCGGCTAGCTGATCACATCTCGTTCTTAGTCCTGTGAGAAAACCCTTAGTCATATTTCTCTCAAAAGTCAATTTATGCTTCTTACTCTTGAATGGCATTTTCTTCCTCCTTTTCCTCCCTTAGGGAGCATTGATGATCAGGCAAGTTTGATGTTCCCACGAGTTTTTCTTCCTCTTCGTTCCAGTACATTGAGCAGCCACACTCAAAGCATTTTCCTAGATAAATGGATCTCATTAGTCTTTCTCCTTTCTCTATTGATTCATTTTTTGAATCAATCTAGTAGGGCCAAATAGACTTCTTTTGTCAGCTTAACATCCTCGATTGCATTATGAAGTTGTTCTTTGTTGAAGAGAATATCAAGTCGTCTACCGCATTCTTCGAGCTTGAGCCACTTTGATGTTTTAAACTTAGCTGAGGCTAGATGCATAGTGTCGATTAGCTGAGTAACTGGAGGCTGTTTGAATCTTCCGCTATAGTGTCTCTCCATCCAGTTGTGGAGGATAGGATAATCAAAAGAAATAAGATTATGTCCTACGAGAGTAGCTGGCTGGTATCTCCAAATAAGGTTCATGTACTTTCCAGCAGCAACACTATTTTTATAGCCCTGGGTCTGAAGTATCTCTGGAGTTATTCCTGTAATTTTAGTTATGATCTCTGGAAGTCTCTTGATGGGATTGATGTAGAAACTTCCATAATTTATTTCTTGGTGTCTATCGTTGAGAACTTTGAAAGCAATCTGGATAGGATCGTCGAGTAGCTTGTCTAGTCCTGTTGTCTCGATGTCAATTACTATGTAATACATGATAATCCTCCTTTAGGAATGTAGTTTATTTTCAGTATCCTTCATCTCGCTATAACCTTCAATTTCTTTGTCTCCTTCTTCAAGTCTGTCTTTGAGTTCTTGAGCACTTGATTTTTCTCTTTTCTCTAAGATTTGATTAACATGCTTCCTACAAGCAAGACACCAATAGGAACCTTTGGAGGGACCTACTTGTTTCCACTTCTCTGGATTACATCTGTGACAACTGGTTATGGGAATAGAAGCCATTAGGTTTTCTCCTTTCCTTTTTTCTTCAGATAGATAGTCTTAGTTGTACTATCTGTGATGTGATAATAGTCAGTGTCGAAAAAGTTAATAAGTTTTCCTAAAATAGAAAGCTCTTCTTTTTCGTTTGCTTCTAGACTTTCAACTTTGACTGCCATTTTAGGCTCAAAGGCCTTTAAGAATTGTTCTCTCATTAGGTTTTCTCCTTTCTTCTAGTATTCTATGTTATCAAATAGAACAGGAATAAGTTCTACACATTTCTCTAAGAGAGGAATCATAATCTCTCTCATTTGTGGATGAGCTGCTTTGGAACAACGGAGTTTGAAAATGTGTCTCCACTCACGGAAGTTTGCTGTTACAACTATTTCTGTCTTAGTTGAATTGGGAAGGACAGAACGAGCTTGTTGAGGAGTCCAATTTTGCAAAAGAGTTATATAATGGTCTTCTGCCTCTTGCATAGCCCATAGCCATTCCATTGTCCAAGGACTTAGTGTTTCTTTGGTGGGAAGTTCGTAGATTCCGTTATTTAAATCTTGACACCATGGAGGGATCACGAACGTCATTCCTTTCTTGTAATTGCAATATCTGGTGCTTTCCTGACTAAAGGCACAAAGCCTATGCCTGACAAGCTCATGAGTTACACCTCTATCGCAGATAAACTTGACTGTCATAGCAGAATGCTCGATTACTGATTCGTGGCCTCGTCTCAAAATTGATGCAACGAATATCTCATTTGAAATATCTGTTATTTTGTCTTCTGACTTATAGCATGTTCGACCAGCTTGTTCTATTAAAGAAAGTGGCCGCAATTTTCCACTCTGCCATCCCATAATTTCCATAATCTCAAAACTTGGTTTTATTAGTATCATCAGTTTTTCTCCTTTCTCCAAGAGAGCATTTCCTCTTGTTTCTCTGGATGTTTACTCCAATAGTGCTTCCACTCCACAGAGCCTATTTTAAGATCTCTGAAATCTCCCTCTGCAGAGGCATCGAGTCTTTCAGTATAGGGATTCTCCAAGGGAGGCTCAGGCTCTTTTCTCTGGACAATGTTGCTATATCCATCAACTACATTTATAATAGAGAGTCTTCGAAAGTCAGGACTCATCTCTATCATCTCCCAGTTCAACTTGAGCGAAGGCTCGAGAACCTCTGCTGCTACTCCCATCATTCCGCTCCCACACATTGGATCGAGAACTTTGTCTCCTGGAAGGCAGCTTCGCTGGAGAAGTTCCAGGTAGATCTGGGGATGCTTAGCAGTAGGGTGGTTTTTCTTCATTGTAGGAGTAGGACAAGGAGTCAGAATAACATCTGGAGCTCCTTTTCTCACGAGATTCTTCGATCCTTTCCTCGCAAAAGCAATAGGCTCATAGCTACGTCCGGGCCAGACGTCAGGTGTACGGACAACATGACTACCCTGCTTGTACCAAATGAGGGGAATCTTATTTGTAGCGAAGCCTGCTTCTGAGAGAAGTCTGTAAACAAGGTTATGTCTAACAATACCGAAGAAAAGGTATAAATGTGAATTCTTTGCCATCTTAGCATAGATAGCTTGCAGCCAGCTGGTAAGTTCTTCTCTGAAATCTCCACTCTCCAACTCGGTATCTTCAAAATCATCAGTGCTTCCTCCTTTCTTTCTCACAGAGTCTATTCCTACTCTCCAGGGAGGATCAAAGCAGACAACATCAAAATAGCCATCCTCAAAGTCCTCAAGCTTGTCCTCCATCTTCGAGAGATGAATCTTCTTAGAGAAGAAGATCATTTGACTCTCTGTAGTTATTTCAACTTCCTTATCCTCTCCTCCAGAAGCCTCTTTCTCTTCCTCAAAAACAGCCTCTAGTCTTTCGAATCGTTCGAGTTTTTCTTCGAGTCTCTTGACTATTTTCTTCGCCTCACTCTTAGTCTTAGCGTCTCTGACTTCCTGAGAGCTTCTGGCAAACATGGCCAGCTTGAGGTCCTCAGAAACTGCTCCTACACTCTCGTCGAGGATCTCTGCAGTGTCTTTAATAGAGTGGCCTCCTCGGATTCCTACACGAGCAGCTCCTCTATGTTCTTGCTCAAGCTTATGAAGTTCCTCTACTGCAGCTACTCTTTCTTGCCACGAGAGATCTACACGACAGATATTCTCCTCGTATTCTATTTTCTTGATCTCGTAGGTATTATCTTCTCCGACCTCGTCGAGAGTAAATTGATAAGGAATCCCGAGCATTTCACAGGCTCTCAGGCGTCTCTCTCCTGCTACGAGAATGATCTTATCTCCTTCTCTCCGGCAAAGCCCAGGCTGCTTCTGTCCTCCTTTTTGAAAGGACATTGCAAGATTCCTTAGCTTCTTCATGTCGAATTCCTTGCGGATTCTCTCCGGAGGGACGGTGACTTCACTGGGTGGTAGTTCATAGACTTCTTTTACTTTCTTCATTCTCCTTTCTCCTTCATAAATTCTTCATAAACATGTGATGATCTATTTAAAGAGATTCCTATAATCTTGGCAATTCCAGTAGCAAAGGTAATTCCTTTACCATTTTTTAAGACTCTGTGGTAGTTTCTTAGAAAGACTCTATCTCCTCTTTGGACTGTTCCATAGGATTTGGGTCCATAAGTAGGATCTAGTATTTTAAATAGTTCAGTCATTCCCTTCCCTCCTCGAGCTTCCTCAGGAGTTCTAGTTTTCTCTCCATCTCCTCGAGAGACATTCCATATTTCTGTTCAAGACTCTTGGCCTTAGTAGTTCTTGAAGGAGAGGAAGCTCTTTTCTTTCCTTTCTTGGCTCCATAAACAGTAGCTCCTGCTTCAAGTCCCTGAGAAACTCTAGAGTGCTCTCTCCTGATGGCTTCTTCGAGCTGTTCGAGAGTCATCTCGCTGGGTGAAGGACCGATTACTTTTATTAAGTTGTTCATAACTCTTCCTCCTCCTCCATCCTTTCTAGTTCCTCATCCAGCAGAGCTTCCCTATAGATTGACTCAACAAAGCAATCTTTCCTTGAAGCTCCCTCTATAGCGAGCTGCATGAATCTAGTGAAGAGAATTTTCATAAGCCCAGTTTCTGGAAAGGCTGTTTTGAATTCCTCATAGAGAGGACGAGGAACAAGAAAGTGAATACTCTTCATATCTTTCATTCTCTTCCTCCTCCCTCATAACCAAGCAGTCTTCTTATAGCTCTCGAGAGCTCCATAGAGCAACTAAAGCAGAGAAACATTCCTGGTCTTATGTTCTTGCCGTTCTTCTGGGAAAAGCGAAGAACAATTCTCTCGTCCTTTGCAGTTATTTCTTTCTTACAAGCAGCACAGTAAGTACGAGGTCCAGGTTTACTTTCATCTATTTCA
>Ga0307422_1001609_pt1 | contig 11678 bp, 11 predicted proteins | sample SalMarWE160290MG_FD_202153 | JGI IMG/M metagenome (GOLD analysis project Ga0307422, IMG submission 202153) | Salt marsh sediment microbial communities from the Plum Island Ecosystem LTER, Massachusetts, United States - WE1602-90 | ecosystem: Environmental > Aquatic > Marine > Intertidal zone >...
GCCGGGGGATGCCTGAAGGTATACGCGGATATGATCAGGTATAATATGGTGGATGCTGTTGTGGCAACGGGTGCCAGTATCATAGATATGGATTTTTTTGAAGCTTTGGGATTTAAGCATTACCGCGGCGTAACGGATATTCCGGATAAACGTTTGCGGGAGTTTTACATAGATCGTATATATGATACCTTTATTGATGAAGATGACCTTCAACTTTGTGATCAGACAATTAAAAAAATTGCCGATGAACTACCTCCGGGTGTGTATTCTTCTCGTGAGTTTATTTATGAATTGGGGAGATATCTGGGCCGGTATGCTGTAAAGAAAGATTCACTTGTGCAACTTGCCTACGAAAATAGTGTTCCGGTTTTTTGTCCGGCTTTTTCCGACAGCAGTGCCGGCTTCGGTTTGGTAAAACATCAGTGGGAACATCCCGATAGGCATGTGGTTATTGACTCGGTGAGGGATTTCAGGGAGCTGACTATGTTAAAGATAGCTGCGGTAACTACCGGGTTGTTTATGGTAGGAGGGGGCGTGCCCAAGAATTTTGTGCAGGATACGGTTGTTTGTGCCGAAATGCTGGGTGAACCTGTACCCATGCATAAGTATGCTGTTCAGATCACTGTGGCTGATCCCCGTGATGGTGCCTGTTCCTCGTCCACTCTCAAGGAAGCTTCATCATGGGGTAAAGTGGATACCCGTTATGAACAAATGGTATATGCCGAGGCCACCAGTGTGATTCCTTTGATAATCAGCTATATATATCACGGCAATACATGGAAAAAGCGTCCTCGTCATTCATGGAATGATCTGTATGCTGATGCAGACAGGAAAAAGCCGGGAGCTATAGCTCAGCGGGATCTCCGTTCACACGGGCATAATTTCATTTAAGGCCATATATACCGGCATTTTTTATTTATCAAACCCGCCTTATCTTTGAATAATTATATTAATGATATTATGAATGAAACGACTGATGCCCCGATCGAATTGCGGCACCTGCAGCTGAAAGATTACCTCGATCTGAAAGAGGCTATGATTAATGCTTATCCGGGGCTTGAGCAGACATACTGGCTCAGGGAGGAAATCAAAACCCTGCTCGATGTATTTCCGGAAGGACAGCTTTGTATTTTAGTTGACAATAAGGTGGTTGCCAGTGCTTTGTCATTGATAGTAGATTATAAAAAGTTTAGCGATAAGCATACTTATAAACAGATTACAGGGAATTACAGTTTTAATACCCACGACCCAAAGGGTGATATTTTATATGGTATTGAGATGTTTGTTCATCCCGGTTATCGTAACATGCGATTGGGACGCAGGTTATATGACGCGCGTAAGGAGCTTTGCGAAAATCTTAATTTACGGGCTATAATTGCCGGGGGACGTATTCCCGGTTATAATGAATATTCAGATTCCATTACGCCCAGGCAGTATATTGAAAAAGTTCGACACAGGGAATTGTTCGATCCGGTGTTGACTTTTCAGTTATCCAATGACTTTCATGTAAAGAAGATATTGAAAGGTTATTTGCCTGAAGATGATCAATCGAAAGAATTTGCCGTACTCATTCAATGGGACAATATCTATTATCAGGAAGAAGATAAGCTGATCAACCTCCCAAAAACAGTCGTGAGGCTGGGTATTGTACAATGGCAGATGCGTCTTTTCCCGTCAACCGATGCCTTGGTCGAGCAGATTGAATATTTTATTGATGCAGTAAGTGATTATCAGTCGGATTTCATTCTTTTCCCGGAATTCTTTAATGCTCCGCTCATGGCACGCTATAATGATCTGGGTGAAGCCAGGGCTATTCGTGAACTTGCTAAATATACTGAGCCCTTACGTAAAAAATTCCTTGAATTTGCCGTTTCCTACAATATAAATATTATTACAGGCAGCATGCCCCTTGTTGAAGATAAGAAGCTTTATAATGTCTCCTTCCTCTGCCGGCGTGATGGCAGCTGGGATTCCTACTACAAGATACAGCCCACCCCGACAGAGGTAAGGGCGTGGGCAATGGCGGGTGGTGATAAGATCAGGACTTTTGACACAGACTGCGGGAAAATAGGTATACTTATATGTTATGATATTGAGTTTCCCGAGCTGGCACGTTTATATGCCAAAGAAGGGATACATATTTTATTTGTTCCTTTTTTAACCGATACCCAAAACGGCTATTTCCGCGTGCGGCGTTGCGCACAGGCACGTGCCATTGAGAATGAATGTTATGTTGCCATTGCCGGTTGCGTGGGCAATCTGCCCCGGGTAAACAATATGGATATCCAGTATGCCCAGTCGGCCATCTTTACACCCTCCGACTTTCCTTTCCCGACCAATGCAGTGAAGGCCGAAGCTACGCCCAACACAGAAATGACACTTATTGCAGATCTCGACATGGGCCTGCTCCTGCAATTGCACGAACAGGGAAGTGTCACCAACCTGAAAGACCGCCGTAATGATCTTTATGAGGTGAGAAGGATAAGGTGAGAGGCAGAAGAAAGATATTAATTCTATGATTGTTTTCGTAACTGATTATATTTGTATTGCGGATTCAGTTGGATGATTTCATCCTTTCATCATGTAGTACATTTAAAAACAATGTAATATGGGGATAAAATTTAAAATTATTTCCGGATTTTTAATGCTTGCTTTAATGTTGCTGGTAGCAGGTTTTGTTTCGATACGCGAATTTACTAATATCGGTCAAAAAGTGCAGGACTTGCTTGATGATAATTACATCAGTATAGATGCTTCACAAACCATGCTTGAAGCGCTCGAGCGTGAGGATAGCGGTATTTTGTTGCTAATTCTTGGAAAATGGAATGAAGGCAGACAATTATTGATGTCATCAGACAGTCTTTTTATGTCGGGATATTCGATTGCTAAGAATAATATAACTATTCCCGGGGAAGATAAATATGTTGAAAAAATATATTCTGGCTACCTGGAATATAAAGGCCAGTGGGAAAGGCCGATCGTCGGGACAGAAAAAGAAGGGGATATAAACTGGTATTATATGCAGCTTCATCAGGATTTTCTTGATGTTAAACATGATGTAAAGGAACTTATGACCATAAATCAAGATACGATGTATGCTACCAGTTCCGAATTGAAGAACAGGTCGAGAAGGGCCCTGATGCCGGGAATTGTTGCAATTATTGCAGCAGTTATTTTTTCACTCCTGTTCGTCTTTTTTATTACTCATTATTTTGTAAAACCGATAATTAATATTTCACATGCAATAGAGGATTTCCAGTCTTTAAATAAACCATATGATATAGAAATTGAGACCAGTGATGAAATTCAAACGCTTTCCGAATCTGTACGTCGATTAACTCAATCAATGTCCATAAAATCATGAGATTACACGTTATCGCACGATATATCGGATTTTTGTTATTGATCAATACGGTTTTTATTGCCATTTCCTGCCTGATAGCATTATTTATGAGGGACAGCGGCTTGTACGCCCTGTTGTATACATTACTGGTAAGCTTTATATTCGGAATTTTTCCGATAATCTACGTGCCTTCTGTACAGGATATCACGAAAGAAGAGGGATTTCTCATTATAATAGGTGGATGGCTGATCACGTGTATGGTCGGATCTTTACCTTAATATATTGTGGGGTGGTGAGTTTACTTTCACAAATGCATGGTTCGAAAGTGTTTCAGGGTACACGACTACGGGATCTACCATTCTTAATGATATTGAATCATTGCCCATGAGCCTGCTTTTCTGGCGCTCGGCCACACACTGGCTGGGTGGTATCGGTGTGGTAATGCTTACCCTTGTAATTTTGCCTAATATCGGACATGCCAGGTTCATCCTGTTGAGAACCGAAATGTCGGATATTGCTGAAAGCAATTTCAGGTTCCAGACAAAACGTGTACTTAAGATACTTGCCATTGTTTACCTGGGACTGACCATTATGGAGATCATTCTATTAAGGATTTTTGGAATGAACCTGTTCGATGCCGTAACCCATTCATTCGCGACCATTGCGACAGGAGGTTTTTCACCAAAGAATACAAGTATCAGTTATTATAATAATCTGGCTGTAGAGATCATTATTATGGTATTTATGGTCTTATCAGGTATTCACTTTGGGTTGTTATTTTCCACTGCTTTACGACATAAAAGAAATATCTTAAACTCCGGGATAGTAAAATATTATATTATTGGTATGGTGGCAGGAGTGCTGATAGTATCAATGACATTGTGGGGAAATGTTTTTAATGATTTCTGGAATAGCTTACGCTATGCGGCTTTCCAGGTTATTTCACTTGGCACAACAACCGGATTTGCCACTATAGAAACAAAATTCTGGCCCGGGGCAGCGCAATTGATACTTATCTTTTTCACCCTTCAATGTGCTTGCGCTGGTTCCACATCGGGCGGGATCAAAGTTGACCGGATAGTGATTTTTTTTAAGTCTGTGGCCTATAATATGAAGAAGATAAGACATCCGAGAGGGGTATTCACATTAAAGTTTGAAGGTCACCAGGTCGATGATGAGATAATCAGGAATACGGTAATTTTTATTGTACTGTACCTGATGATAGTATTTTTCTCTGCCGTATCACTAACAACTTTAGGTGTTGATAACATGACGGCATTTTCTGCTTCTGCTGCTACTATGGGCAATGTCGGACCCGGTTTTGGAGATGTAAGCTCAATGGGTAATTATCACGACCTTCCTCAAGCCGGTAAATGGATACTTTCATTGAACATGTTGCTTGGAAGGCTTGAGATATATGGTTTTCTGTATTTATTCTGGATCCGTAAATAGTGTCTGTCTATATACTCAGTAAAATATTTCATCGGTCATGTGTCTGTTCATAAAGTTTCATTTGCAAGGATTGCGCAATCCGGAAATGTGGAGTTTACCAGTTGCAAATGAGCAATTTCCGGACAAGCGTAACGCTGTAAATTGGACTTTATGGACAGATACTACTTAGAGTTTGTCCATAAACCCGCGGTGTTTGTTCAGAATGTTCGAGATCAAGCCGCGTGAACCGAACGAAGTGAGCTCTTTAACTCATTTAAAAGTGAGTTTTGGAACACTTTTAAATGAGTTAAAGAACTTATTATAAAAGTGAGCTCTTGAACACCTTTAAAAATTATTAACGTTGTGAAAAACATTTTAAACCGCGGTATACTAAAGTATTCGAGGATTTAAAATGTGAGCAGCAACACAGATATCGGACATTATGGGCAGACACTACTTAGAAGCCTGCGGATTGTATCCTTCTTTAATTTTACCTTTATTATCAAGCCAGTCGGGTAAACCCCACAGCTTTTGGTTACGTCCTTTCTGCTTATCCTTAACAGCAGCAATAGCGCCTTCTTTTTTCTTTATAGAAAGTGAATTTGATATGTAACGCATCAGCTTTTCCTTGTCATGCTGATCCATTTTTTTCGGATCCTCAAGCATTTCGTATATCTCAGCACTTTGCATAAACCTTCTTGCCTTCGTAATTATAGTCTGCACCTGTTCAGGTATACTGTCTTGTTTTTTTCTTCTTTCGCGTTTTGTTGTAGCAGTTGGTTTTGCTGTTTTTTTCGGTTTTGCTGTTGTTTTTACAGCCCGCCTTTTCACATCCTTTTTCTTCTTTGTTTTACCTGCCTGGACATCTGTTTTTTGTGACTTCAAAATATGAATTGTACTATTGATCGCCTCAATATCCTTTTCATATTGCTTCTGTAATTCTTCTTTCCTTTTCTGTAAAAAATCAATCATGTACGTTGAATCCATATCAATATATATTTAATTTCAAATAAAAATTATAATTCCATTATTAATACCTGAAAAAATAAAGTCATAAATATAATAAAAAATCTTAATAAGTTGAATATATTATTAATAACCTGCATGATTCATGTATCAGAACTACCCGCTGCCATAAGTTTGTAACTCCGCCTACGTGAGTTTCCAACTCGTACCCATGTATCATTCCCCTTTACTGGCGCGAGTTTGCAGCTAGTGCCAATGCAATAAAATAATTAAAGTTTAATTTGATTATACAACTGTCCAATATAAATATTATTTTAGCCTGTATTATTCATGCGTCAAGTTTGGGGCAGATGCAAGGCGTCGGAAGTTGAAGCTGTAGTAACCTACCGCGAAGCTTTCGCAAGGAAGCAGATGCCCTGAAATTGGTGCGCTTTGTAAAAATGAATGAAAAATAAATTTCACGGTTCTAATTTGTTATTTTAGTGGTCTTCAACATATTACATAATTCTCATTCATTTTTATGAATAATGCAGGTTACAATTGTTTTAGTAATTTATGAGCACAGTAGATCACTTGCTTCTCTGATATTTTTATCTATTGTGCTCATTATTTGTCTAATAACACAATTTATATCCCATTTCATAGCCTTATAGGGTCGTTTTTAGGGGTAATGGTATCTTTAAGGAAAAAAGCCCCGAATCTATGCCACGAACCAACATATATTATTTACCCGGCAATATATGGAATATTACCAACCGGTGCCATCAGAAAGGACATTTGTTGAAATTCAGAAAAGACAGGATTAATTGGCTACATAGGTTATACGAAGCAAAGAAGTGGTTTAATCTGGCAATACTGAATAATACTGTTAATTCCAATTATATTCATTTATTGATCGCGGATCATAAGCGGAAGGGGTGATTTCAAAAGACATACATCTGATGACAAAACATTTAAAAACAATTATTTACAGTATTATATTGGTTATAGATTTTTTTCGCATTTTCTGCAGGCCCTATACAAAACTAATTTAATTAGATTCCATTTATAAAGTTGTCAGAATATTTAACTAGTCATGTGTCTGTTCAGAAGGTTCCATTTGCAAGGCTCGCGCGGTCTGAAAACGCGGAGTTTACCAGTCGTAAATGATCAATTTTCGGACAAGCGTAACGATGCAAATGGGACTTTATGGACAGACACTAATTAAGTGATGAAAATAATGAGATTTTTTTTTTTAGCAGGAATTACTCGATATAAAAAAACGCTTATTTATCTGTACTAAATAACTTACTTGCAGTTGTAATTTTTCAAAATATTTATTTTAGACAGCTGTGTAATAAAATAAAAAAACATTAAATACTAAACGAGGGCAGATATCTACATTCGCCGGGGCTGATAACTTTTCGACGCTGGTTGTTGTTAAAAAAGGCAGGAATACCCTTTGCATTGCAATGAAATTACTCGGGTATCCTGCCCGGGCCCTCCTAAAAAAGAAAGGAGGTGATGTGACAAAGATAAGAAAATAAAATTCGGGGGACAATGTATCTCCTGCCTGCAATTAGCACGCGAAGAAATTCATTTAGATTACTAAAATTTAGTATTTTATTTATCTTTTAATCTTATAATTATGAAAAAGAAAATTTTTAATGCAATCTTTACCCTGGCCATAGCGGCCATCGTGGCACTCAACGTGCACGTGGTTACCAGCGAACAAACACCGGCATTCCTTAAGTGGGATGTGGTTGGGAAAATTTTGGCGGATGGGACGAGTGGAAGTGGAAGTGGTCTAGCAAATTTATGTTGTCCAATTTGGGATGTTACTATTGAGATTTATTGGTATGGTACAAAAATAATTTGTAGTACTGGAGGAGTATATAAATGCCAAGATTGTACATGCCCTTCGTGAAATCTATTGGTAGGGTACAAAAATAACATGTACAATAGGGGATAATTATAAATGCAATAATTGCAATTGCACTGCCCCTTCGTTAATTAACGTATGTTAACCTTGAGCCAATAAACATTTGGCTCAAGGTTTAAATTAACTATTTAAGGTGCAAATTAGGTATAATATATATTCCCGCAAGTTAACATGCTCATAATTGAATGACACAAAAAATGAGGTAATTGTAATTTAGGGATATAGTAGATTAGAAGATATGAATTAAATTGTTGTAAATGAAAAGTTTTATGTGCAAAAGAGTTGTATTTGCAATCTGTATTGGAATAATATGTGATTGCTGTAATTTTTCAAAAACTGACCAAAATGCTTCGCTAGTGTCTTATAAAAAAATTTATAGCGATAATTCCATCAAGTTTGCTAATGACGATCAGTTTGTTGGTAAAATATTGTCATTTGATTTTTTGAATGACAGTACATTCGCCTTTGCAACAACAAATCCAGCCGGAGTTTTCGTGTTTAATATGTCAGGTGAAAAAATGTATCAAAACACTTCAAAAGGCAGGGGCCCGGGAGAGTTTCTATCGCCATCAATTTTAAGGGTTTATAATGATACATTATTTATATGGTGCTCCAAACAATTGAAATTACACATGTATGACAAAAATCTGTCTTATATTGGTGAAATTTCTTCTCTGGATACGAGAGCGATAAATGACTTTATTATTTATAAAGATATTATCTGTTTTTATCATAGTGGTGGATGGCGTGAAGTTATTTCTGTGTTTAATAGAAATGCCGCGGAATACGTTTATTCGTGTTGTTTAGGGTCCGAGGAGCATAAAGTATTACAAACAAATTCTGTTGCCGGAGGTATGATTTTAATGAATGATTGCTTATATTTTACATATACCGATCGACTTTGTTTGTTTAAGTTAAGTTTGGATAGTTATAATTTAGAAGAGTTCTTAATAATATCAGACAATGAGTTTATTGTTTCAGAATTGAATACAAGTGCTGATGAAATTATTAATACAAAACGCGAAATGTTGATTGATTACTTAATGACAAATAGTTGTGTAAAAGGTTTATATCTATATCATAACAAAATTATTATTAAAGCAGAAATCGGATTTTATAAACAAAAAAAAATAAGTAATACGGTTGATTATTCAAATCGAGGCTTTAAATATTATATAGTAACACCTGATAAACAAATTGAAACAATAAGTATGCGGATAGAACGCGACTTGGATTTAGAGTATTACCCTGTTTATAAAGGACATAATGATAAGTTCTTTTCCATAACAGCACATCTCGAAAATGATTCCTTTTATTATCAATTAAATCAATTGGAGTTTCAATGAAACCGTGATACCACACGATGCAATCGTGCGGCAGTGTTGGGTATGGTCAATTTAATAAGGGATTTAGCCAAACAAGCCGGGGGCCTGGTGAATATCTTAAGTTACTTGACTTTTGCATAAATGAGAAAGACAGTTTAATCTACATAATCAACAAATAAAATCATCTGGTGAATACAACAGCAAAGCGAAAGAAAATTCTTAATATGGTAACAACCCTGGCCATAACGGCCATAGTGGCACTCAACGTGCACGTGGTTACCAACGAACAAACACCGGCATTCCTTAAGTGGGACGTGGTTGGGAAAATTTTGGCGGATGGGACGAGTGGGAGTGGTGTTACCCCTAAATGCGTGAAACTTGGAGATAATTTTCCAGGACAGCAAAGTTTTGAAGATCATTTTTATTGTTCTGCTTCCGGAAAAACCGAAACTACTGTATCATTTAGTGGCTCTGGAGGTGGATGCCAAGAAGTTGTTAAAAAATAAACCAATAATTTTACGGGCAGAGTAGAAATTCTCTGCCCTTTTTAAAAAATAAATTCTTAAGAAAATGTCAATCAGAAATTTAAATTTAATATTTATATGCATTGTAATATTTGCATGCTCATCTCCAAATGAGAAAAAGGAAATAATTGATTTGCGAAAATGCTTAAAAGAAAACACTAAGGTTTATTTAAGTGAAATTGCGAATAATATTGAGTATATAACCTTAGAAAACAACGAACAAAGTTATTTAGGTAAAATAGGTCAATTAAGATTCATAAAAGATCGTATTGTTTTGGTTGACTCTAGAATGAATAGTATTCATATTTTTAATAATAAAGGAAAGCATATTAATAAAATAAGTTCAATAGGAAAAGGGCCGAATGAATATATCAGTATAGGCTGGATTGATGTCTCATTAAAAGATAGTTCTATTTATCTGTTAGATAACGAAACCTCAAATTTGTTAAAATTTGCTTTAAATGGAGAATTTATAAACAGATGGAGAATTGAAGGGAGGCCAACAGCTTTTGATATTTCTAATGATAATATAACGTTTTTATATGTTTTTCCAAATTCTGTAGATAACAATAATTTTAGCATTTCTATATCTGATATAGCTTTAACTAAACACGAAAAAAGAATAAAAACAAGACCTATAACTAAAGAAAAAGCCTTTGTGACATCTGCGACATGGGATTTTTTATTTGCAAAATCTTGCGACACATTAACCTATTGGGAATATAAAAAAGATATAGTATATAAAATAATAGGAACAGACATTTATGAAGCGCACAAAATTATTTATCCAAATCCACTTACTTATGATTCCAAAAGCAAGAATTTAAGTGAATATACAAGAATTTATGAAGTATATGAATCTTGTAATTATTTATTTCTAACTGGCGATTATAAGTCAAATCCTTTTCGAATCGTATATGACAAAAGAACTAAGAAGGCTATAAAATTATCATTAAAAGATATAGATAAATTAAATTATGGTTTTATAAATGACATTGATGGTGGTTATACTTTTTTCCCAGAAGGTGTTACGCCAGATGGACGTGTGTATATGAAAATATCATTATTTGAGTTAAAAGAATATCTGGAAAGTAAAAAAATGAAAAATCAAAAAGTATTAAATTCATCTAAATCAGAAGAATTACAAAAATTAATTAATTCTTCAACCATTGAAGATAACGATTGTATTATGTTAGTTACTCTAAAATAAACAATATGAAAAAAAACATTTTTCCACCAGCTTATGCTTGAAAATATAACTATCAAATAACTAATAACTCAAATTGAAATTATGCACCTGAAATCCTCACCATTAAGAAAGTATAATAAAATAAGGAACAAAGACAAAAGGACATGAATAATACTTAAATAATAAAATGACAGTATGGTGAGGGTTCGCCGAACACAAATAAAAATAAACATTTTTGTGAGGCCCGGCCCCCAATTGTTCCCTCATCATTTAAAATATACCCGTGAGAATTACGGGCCGATGAAAGTCCCGGTTAATGGAATGACTGTCTTGCTGGATACTGTCAATGTATCATTTTTCCATAATGTCATTGCCAGGTATGAGGGCAATACTTTAGAAGTTGATAATGATAAAATATTTATCAATGGAGAAATAACCGACAGTTATACATTCAAGCTGGATTATTATTTCCTCGTGGGCGATAACCGTTATCACTCCATCGATTCCAGGTACTGGGGCTTTGTACCTGAGTTTTTGATAATTGGTAAAATAGGCCAGGTATTGTTCCCGGGCCGTAGAAAATAAAAATCACTCAATTTGGGTAATATTAAATTAAGCAAAAATGAACAAAAACCGGCTGATAATAATACTCGGGACAATCCTGCTCTGTTATATGGGATTGACCAATAAATAGTTGTCCCTTAAAAAGTCTTCAATTTTGAAAAAATCCCTATTAATTTCTCAGTATGGAAACTTGAAATTGCAAATTTATTTGAATTATCACTTCCAAAAAATTGAGAAAAATATTTTTTAGATCTTCCTTGATTCTGGATAGCATCTTTTTCAAGTTAAATGCAGTACCAGCCAGTATTGTATTTACTTTATCACCCATTTCTCCTTTCAAATAATTGCGGATCATACGGTGATCATGCTTTATATGCCCAATTACCGGTTCTATTCCAGCCCTGGCTCTAAAGCG
>Ga0307422_1001610_pt1 | contig 11677 bp, 10 predicted proteins | sample SalMarWE160290MG_FD_202153 | JGI IMG/M metagenome (GOLD analysis project Ga0307422, IMG submission 202153) | Salt marsh sediment microbial communities from the Plum Island Ecosystem LTER, Massachusetts, United States - WE1602-90 | ecosystem: Environmental > Aquatic > Marine > Intertidal zone >...
ACGACGTCATAATCCAGACACTTATACCCAGAAGTAAGGTGAAAAGTTTTGTTTATTCAGAGTTCAGGGAAAATCCTTCAATAAATTGGAATAGTAATTACCTGTTGTCTTCAGGAGGCAGCCTACGGGAATGCGTTATTACAAAAATTGATACCCAAAAACTAAACCTTGAAACGATAGTTAATGAAAAAATTGTTGATACGGAATTGGATATAGATAAGGTATGTGCCTTATATTTTGCCCGACCCGGAATTGATTTAAAAAAAGATGTTCCCTATCAATATAATGATCTAACGGTCGGTGGAGAGACTGAATTTAAGGTAGAATTCAATATTGGAGGGATGTGGGGTTATCGGTGGGCACCTGCAATGGAAAATTTATCCTTCACAATGGAAGAATATATTAATAAATTACGCTCGGGGTTTGGTTTTGGAGCCAGTATAAATTTTTATTATTCTAAAAATTATTCGGTAGGATTTACCTATAATTTTATGAATGCCCATAATTCGATAGAAGGTATATATTATTATGGTGTCATCAGTACTTCCGATAAAATAAATGTAAATTTCTTTGGATTGAATTCTCAATACAGCACAATCAGGAGAAATAGTTTTAGTTATGATATAGCTGTTGCTGCCGGGTATGTTATATATAAAGACAATTTTACTATAAACCAGGTTGACTTTACCATAGATGGAAGAACATACGGATTATATTTCGCTAACCGGTTTAACCTGTTGGCTGATGATGATAATACCGGATTGTTTTTAGATATTTCGTTTTTCTTTAGTAATCTCAATAAATATAATTTTGAAGATCAGGTTATAGAGTTGGATGAACCTGATAATTTATCCCGAATTGAAATCGGAGTAGGTATTAAATTTAGTGGGAAATAAATTAAAATATCAAGTATTTTAATTTATAAGCTTTATAGAAAATGTTATTGGATAAAAACTGATTTACTGTACGAAGTCATTTTTTCTCACTCAAATATCTTTCCGTATCTATTGCAGCCTGACATCCCGAACCAGCAGCAGTAACTGCCTGACGGTAAATGGAATCTTGTACATCGCCACAGGCAAATACACCGGGGATATTGGTTTTACTGGTTCCTGGCTTAGTTTTGATATAACCCACACCATCAGTTTCAATATATTTTCTAAAGGGTTCCGAGTTAGGAGTATGTCCGATAGCAAGAAAGAATCCGTCGATTTTAATAACTTCTTCTGATTCTTCTTTTGTGCCCATTTTACTTATAAGCACTGCTTCTTCCACTACTTGTTCACCTCTGAGTTCTTTAGTATTTCTTTCAAATAATACTTTTATATTGGGTGTTTTAAAAACTCTTTCCTGCATGACTTTTGAGGCACGAAGATAATTTTTACGGACTATTACATATACCTTATTGCAAAGTCCCGATAAATACAATGCTTCCTCGCAGGCTGTATCGCCACCTCCAACTACTGCCACATCTTTATTCTTATAAAAGAAACCATCGCAGGTTGCACATGCTGAGACTCCTGATCCGGCGTACTTGGTTTCCGATTCAATACCCAGATATTTGGCAGTGGCCCCCGTTGCAATAATCACTGATTCTGCTTCTATAACTTTTTCTCCATCAATAATAACCTTATGAACTGGTCCGCTGAAGTCAACTTCAGTGGCAATTCCAAATCTGCAATCGGTACCGAATCGCTCAGCTTGTCTTTTGAAATCTTCCATCATTTTCGGACCGGTAACACCCTCAGGATATCCCGGATAGTTTTCTACTTCGGTAGTAGTTGTAAGCTGGCCTCCCGGTTGCAATCCCTCATACAGAACAGGATTTAGATTTGCTCTGGCTGCATAGATAGCAGCTGTATAACCGGCCGGACCAGAACCTATGATTAAACACTTAACTTTTTCTGAGACATTAGTTATATTTTTATTTGCTTTTTTATCCTCAAGATTATCAAGAGGTTTAAATAAATCCATTGTATTTCGTTTTATATATTATTCTCATCGCCGATAACGAAACGAGTCAATAAATATACCAAAATAGTAATCAAGACATTTTGGTAATTGTTACACGGAAAAATACTCTGAATAAAGAAATTATGTCAGGTGAATTTTATATTATTATAATATTACTGACATATTCAGAACATTCATTTTCTTTGTTTTCAAAAAAGATATATTTTTGCATCGCTTTTAATGAGGCGGGCGAACTCTGATTGAAACGTTTGGATGGTTGTATCGGGAAGATTGGAGAAGAGCAAAATAGAAATATCGGGGTATGGCGCAGTTGGCTAGCGTACTTGCATGGGGTGCAAGTGGTCGCCCGTTCGAGTCGGGCTACCCCGACAAAAGAACAAAAGCAGCTACATAGCTGCTTTTGTTCTTTTATCTTACTAATAAAGAGGCACCGGTTAGTGCCAGTACCCTTAAGTTCTATTGAGTATGAAATGTTATTTTCCAGAATTCATTGGCGATGCGAGATTATCCGACTGATATTTGCCCGCTTCAAGTTTAGTTTTCATTTCCTTAAAGCATTTTATCGTATAATCAACATCTTCGTCGGTATGTGCCGATGTGGGAATAATCCGAAGCATGATGACTTCCTTAGGCACCACCGGGTAAACAACCACTGAACAAAAAATATCATAGGTCTCACGCAGATCGATCACCACATTGGTAGCCTCGGCTAAATTACCTTGAAGAAAAACCGGTGTAACGGGCGATTCGGTATGTCCCAGGTCGAAACCATTTTCTTTCAGGCCCTTTTGCAGTTTTCGGACAATTTTCCAGAGCTTTTCTCTTATTTCGGACTGCGTTTTCAGAAGTTCGAGCCGCTTAAGTGCTCCTAATACCATGGGCATAGGTAGCGATTTGGCAAAGGTTTGTGAACGCATATTGTAACGCAGGTAGTTTATTATCACTTCTTCGCCTGCAACGAATGCTCCAATGCCTGCCATTGCTTTTGCGAAGGTGGAGAAATACAGATCAATTTCATGCTGTACTCCAAAATGATCACCGGTACCTGCACCGGTTTTGCCCATAGTGCCAAAACCATGTGCGTCGTCAACCAGGAGGCGGAAGTTATACTTTTTCTTCAGCGCAGTAATTTCATCCAGTTTACCCAGATCGCCAGCCATTCCAAAAACTCCTTCTGTAATTACCAGGATACCTCCACCGGTTTTTTCTACCCATTTTGTAGCACGCTGCAGCATGAGTTCAAGTTTCTCTATATTGTTATGCGGGAAAATAAAATTCTGGCTACCGGCAGCTTTACCCAGCCATATGCCATCCATAATACAAGCATGCGATTCGGAATCAAATACAATAGCGTCGTGCCGGTTGATCAATGTCTGAATTATAGAGACCATTCCCTGGTATCCGTAATTAAGCAGGAAGGCATCTTTTTTACCTACAAAATCTGCAAGCTTCGTTTCCAACTCTTCATGATAGGCTGTTTGTCCTGACATTATTCTGGCTCCCATCGGGTAGCCCATTCCATATTTTTCAGCTGCTTCGGCATCCGCCTTTCTGACCTCCGGATGATTGGCCAGGCCCAGGTAATTATTAAGACTCCATGTAAGTACTTCCTTACCTCTGAATTTCATATGGGGCCTGATCTCACCTTCAAGTTTGGGGAACGTGAAATACCCATGTGCAATCTTATGGTATTGCCCCAAGGGGCCCATGCTTTTCTCAATTTTATCAAATATATCCACAGCTTTAATGTTTTAAATTTGAATCCACAAAAGTAATTTATTTTACTTTCTGAGCAAATGAGTAATATTAGCCTTTCAAAATCGTTAGTTCTGAGGTGAGAAATATATACTAGTATTTGAAGGTTAATAACACAAAATAATGGATGGAATTACAAGGTATTCTAAAAGCCTTAATAATTCAATTAAGTTAATTAATTATAAAATAGCTCAACTTTAGAAAGTTCCGGTACTATACATTTTTGTATATAAGATTTTATTGTAAATTTGCGCGATATTTTACAGAGACATGAATCATTTCGGTAAGTTCTTATTTGTTAGCGTTTTAGTATTGATTTTAGGGGGGTGCAGCGGTTATGAGAAAATATTGAAAAGCAGCGATTACAAAATAAAGTATGAAGCAGGGCTAAAGTATTACTATGAAAAGGAAGATTATGTTAGGGCTGCAACAATTTTTGATCAGATTGCCCTGGTATTTCGCGGAACAGATCAGGCCGATACCGTGTACTATTTGCAGGCGATGAGCTATTTCAAACAAAATGATTTCATTCTGTCCGGACATTATTTCCGAACTTTTGCTCGGACATATGGAGGAAGTCCTTTTGCTGAAGAAGCTGAATTTATGGGAGCCTATTGTTACTACCTGACCTCTCCTCGTCCGGAACTTGATCAAACCAATACAATTCAGGCTATTCAGGCTTTTCAGTTATATCTTATTAAATACCCTGCCAGCGAGCGTCAAGAAAAGGTGCAGGCCTATTTTAACGAATTACGTGATAAGCTGGTTGAGAAATCCTACATTTCAGCCAAATTGTATTACGACCTGTCCGATTATAAAGCTTCCATTGTGGCACTGAATAATAGTTTGTTGAGATTTCCCGAGAGCAAATACCGTGAGGAAATTATGTTCATGCTGGTGAAATCGAGTTACATGCTGGCCTATAAAAGTATTTTGTCGAAGAAAAAAGACCGTTTTCAGGAAGCCATCGATGAGTATTATTCTTTTGCAGCAGAATTTCCCGAAAGCAAATATTTGAAAGAGGCAAAACGATATTATAATTTATCGACAAAATATTTAGGCGATGACGTGTTGGAAAATGAGGAAACCGAAGAAATTTAAATAAAATAAAAATGGATTATAAAAAATCGAAGGCAGAAGTTACAACTGTTACAAGGGATCTTTCCGATATGGAGGACCAGGTGGGAAATATCTATAAAGCTATAGTCATTACATCGAAAAGGGCAAATCAGATCAGCGTGGAAATTAAGGAAGAGTTGAACCGTAAACTGGAAGAGTTTGCCAACTACTCCGATAATCTCGAGGAGGTTTTTGAAAACAGGGAACAAATAGAGATTTCAAGGTTTTATGAACGTATGCCAAAGGCTACTCTTATTGCCCTTGAAGAATTTAATGAGGACAATATTTATATACGAGAACCTGAAACAGAAAACTAGTGTTTTTTAAGGGAAAAAATATTATTATTGGTGTTACCGGAAGCATAGCAGCCTATAAGACTGCTTTTCTTATCAGATTACTTGTAAAAGAGGGAGCAGAAGTGAAGGTAGTAATGTCTGACAATGCAAAAGAATTTATTACTCCTCTGACGCTCTCAACACTTTCAAAAAACCCTGTTCTGGTTGAGTTTTTTAATCCCGAAAACGGATCGTGGAGCAATCACGTTGACTTAGGATTATGGGCAGATGCATATATAATTGCACCTGCAACAGCAAATACTATTGCAAAAATGGCTAATGGCATAGCCGATAATCTTCTTCTTACAATATATCTCTCAGCCCGCTGTCCTGTGTTAGTTGCTCCGGCGATGGATCTTGATATGTTGGACCATCAGGCAACACAAAAAAATCTTCAGATCTTATCAGACAGGGGACATATCATTATCGAACCTTCAACCGGAGAGCTCGCCAGCGGACTGGAAGGAAAAGGACGGATGGAGGAACCTGAAGCTATTATCAGAATTCTCTCGGAACGTCTGAAAGATGTATCCAGATAAAAAGAATTCCCTGATTAAATTAAAGGGAAAGAAAGTACTACTTACAGCGGGGCCAACCTATGAAAAGATTGATCCTGTAAGGTTTATAGGTAATTTTTCAACAGGTAAGATGGGATATGCAATAGCTGCCTTATTGTATGAATATGGTGCCGAAGTATCACTCATCAGTGGTCCAACCCATCTCACTCCCATGCATCCGTTGCAGAAATATATCAAAGTGCAGAGTGCAAAAGAAATGTATACCTCCAGTATTGAATTATTTCCTCAGTGTGAAGTGGCCATATTGACCGCTGCTGTTGCCGATTATCGATCCGTAAGTATACAGGACCGAAAAATTAAAAGTGAAAAAGACAGACTGGTACTGGAATTTGAAAAAACCGAGGATATAGCCCGAAAACTAGGACAGATGAAGAAATCAGGTCAGATGATTGTTGGGTTTGCTCTTGAAACAGATAATGAAATAACTAATGCCCGTAAAAAGTTGCAGGAAAAGAATCTCGACTTCATTGTACTGAACTCTTTGCGTGACAAAGGTGCAGGCTTTGGATATGATACAAACAAAATAACTGTTCTTGATACAGACAATAAAATTCATAAATTCGGGTTAAAATTGAAAGAAGAAGTAGCGTATGACTTACTTCAGCTGATCTCGGAAAAACTTTAATACTATGCAGATAAGAAAAATAATCATAGCCTTTGTTTTATTGGCCTCTTTTGGCTCTGCAAATGCCCAGGAACTTAGCTGCCTGGTGAGTGTTAGTGCTTCACAGATTCCCGGTACAAATAAAGAGGTTTTCAATACCCTGCGCGATGCCATAACTGATTTTATGAATAATACTGCATGGACCAATAATGTTTTTGAAGTAAATGAAAGAATTGAATGTAACCTGCTTTTTAATATTAAGGAGGAAGTAACGACCGGAGAATACAAAGCGACTTTGAATGTACAGTCCCGACGGCCGGTTTACGGTACTTCCTACAATTCAGTGATGATCAACTATTTCGATGACAATATCCATTTCAAATACACGGAATTCGATCCCCTGGAGTTTTCTGAAACAACTCATCTCAACAACCTGACATCCATATTGGCATATTATGCATACATTATCATAGGTCTCGACTACGATTCTTTTTCATTGCATGGAGGATCACCTTATTTTCAGAAAGCCGATAAAATTGCCTATAATGCTCAGTCCGCGTCCGAAGAAGGATGGAGAGCATCGGATGGCGATGGGAAGAATAACAGATACAGGCTCATCAATAATATTCTTGATGAGGGTTTTTCACCCCTGCGTGATTTTATTTATTCTTACCACCGGTTAGGACTCGATGTACTCGACAATTCCATCGAAAGGGGACGAATGGTAATTAAGAAATCAATTGTTGATTTGGAAAAACTGTACGATAACAAACCGGACCCCTATATGCATTTTTTTCAGGTTGTATTACAGACAAAAGCCGATGAAATTGTACAGACATTCGCACAAGCTCAACAACAGGACAAACAACGAATTTATAATGTTATGACTTCTATCGATCCGGCGAATATCTCAAAATATGCTTCGCTTAAGGAATGATAGTATTTGTTCGAAACCTGTTTAAAGTTTTTCCACCATCGGGTTATTCTGCCTGAAGAGAAATCCATAGTTTTACAGAAAGAATACTTTTACCTATATGCTTAAATCGATTTATATCGATAATTATGCTCTTATCGAGCGCCTTGAAATTGAGCTAAAGAATGGTTTGACAATAATTACGGGTGAAACCGGTGCAGGAAAAACCATTTTACTGGGTGCCTTGGGCCTTCTGCTGGGAAAACGAGCAGACTCTGCTATTCTTAAGGAAAAGCAAAAGAAGTGTGTTATTGAGGGTGAATTTAATTTGGAAGGATATGGCCTGGAATCATTTTTTAATCTAAACGATCTTGATTACTCCGTTGATACGATTATTCGCCGTGAAATAAGTAATAACGGGAAAAGTCGTGCCTTTATTAACGATACTCCGGTAACATTGGATATTATCCAGGAATTAACTATTAATCTTATCGATATACACTCCCAACATCAAAATTTGGCTCTTAATAATGAAAATTATCTCCGATGGATAATCGATGCTTATGCCGGCACTACCAGCATGGTAAAAGAATACAAAGTGAACTATTCCGGATTGCAGGAATTAAAGCAAAAATTTCACATAGCACGCGAGGCATACTTGAAGGACAAGGAGGATATCGATTATCTCACCCATCAGTTTAACGAATTACACACAGCTAGTTTAAAAACCGGTGAACTTGAGGCACTTGAAGAAAAAGCATCGATATTAAATCATGCCGAAGAAATAAAATCGGCCTTTGAACAATCGATTCAATTATTAGGGGAAGAACAGACAGGAGTCATTACCGGAGTGAAACAAGTCATGGATTTATTGGCACGGATCTTTAAACATTTCCCTCCTTCTGAAGAACTTAGAAGCAGAACAGAAGTAAGTTATATTGAATTAAAAGATATCTGCTCTGAAATTGAACAACATTTCAACCGGGTTGAGTTCGATCCTGAAGCAGCCAATAGTATTACTGAGCGTATCGATCTTTTAAATACACTGCTGCATAAATACAAGGTAAGGACAATTGGTGAACTTACGGCCATCAGCGATAAGCTTGATCATAAACTGAAACAATTGACAGTTGGCGATTACGAGCTGGAAAAAATGGAGAAAGGGTTGGAGGAGAAAAGGAGTAGCGTAACAAAACAAGCCGAAGAACTCTCGGCAAAACGTAAAAAAATATTTCCAGATTTCGAAAATAAAATTTTACTGTTGATAAAGCAGTTAGGCATGCAAAATGCAAGTTTTTCTGTGGTACACGAAACAATTCCACCCTGTGATTCAGGTATTGATAAGATTCAGTTTCGCTTTTCGGCAAATAGCAATATTCCTCCAATGAGTATTGCTAAAGTGGCATCGGGTGGCGAGTTATCGCGTCTTATGCTGGCGATAAAATATCTTATTTATGATGCTTCGGGTCTTCCCACTATAATTTTCGATGAAATTGATTCCGGGGTATCCGGAGAGATTGCCGATAAAGTCGGAAAATTGATCATGGAAATGGCCGCCGGAATGCAGGTGATCAATATAACACATCTGCCCCAGGTGGCAAGTAAAGGCAAACAACATTTCATGGTATATAAAAAAGTTGTTGACGGTACCACTAAAACACTGATCAGGGAACTTAATAATAATGAGCGTCTTAAAGAGGTTGCTCGTATGTTAAGTGGCGATTCCATTACAGATGCTGCCATCGAAAATGCCAGGGTATTGCTAGGGCAATAAATTCTAAGTCTTCTATTTTTAATTATTCTAAATAATTTTATTCTACAATCAATTCCTACTATCTTTGCACCCTGATTTTAATATAAATAATCATGGCGTATAATTTACTGAAAGGTAAGAAAGGTATTATTTTCGGTGCATTAAACGAAATGTCGATTGCCTGGAAAGTCGCCGAAAAGGCATACGAAGAAGGAGCAGAATTTATACTTACCAATACACCTGTGGCTTTGCGTTTAGGCACATTAGATCAGCTGGCTAAGAAATGTAATACTCAAATCGTGCCCTCCGATGCTACAAATGTTGAAGAACTGGAAGCCATGATAATGAGATCGATGGAGATCCTTGGGGGTAAAATCGATTTTATTTTACATTCCATCGGCATGTCTCCCAATGTTAGGAAAGGATTATCATACGATAGGCTGAATTACGAATACTATCTGAAAACACTGGATATATCTGCACTATCGTTTCATAAAGTGCTGCATGTTTGCCGTAAGCTTGATGCCATCAATGATTGGGGATCGGTAGTTGCGCTTTCTTATGTGGCTGCGCAAAGAACCCTTTATGGATACAACGATATGGCCGATGCAAAATCTTTGCTGGAATCCGTTGCCCGAAGCTTCGGATACATTTACGGACGCGATAAGAAAATCAGGGTAAATACTATTTCACAATCCCCCACTATGACAACCGCTGGTAGTGGTGTCAAAGGTATTGATCGACTTATTGATTTTTCAGAGCGTATGTCGCCACTGGGCAATGCAACAGCCGAAGATTGTGCCAGTTATTGCATTACCTTATTCTCTGATCTTACCCGAAAAGTAACCATGCAAAACTTATTTCACGACGGAGGATTTTCCAGTATGGGTATGAGTCTGCGTGCTATGACTCAGTATGATAAGAGTTTTCGCGATTGTATCGATCAGGGTGATTAACTTTCAAAATTATTGAGTAATAAAAAATCTTCTTAAAATAACTCGATCACTGCATTGAAATTCATCCAATTGTATTGTCATTATTTATGTTTTTTTACCTTTACGCAGATAAATGTAAAAATGTATATATGTTTAAACTTGGATTGATAGTATTATTTTCAGTTTTGACACTTCAACTGCTTGCTCAGGATGAAATACAATTTGTTTTCGAAAATAATCCGCGTGCACTTGATATAAATTCTGTTTCGGGAAATGGATTTCGCGATCATCCTATGGGATATGAAGTATCTAAAAAACTGGAATTATTAAAATCCCGATATACTTATATTGTACCAGCCAGTCCTACTTCACCTACCGATAAAACAGTTGTTATAAAGCCAGTTATCTATAATTCCATTTTAAAACTAAACAGGTATTACAAAAAAGAATTGAAAAGCGGAAATATTACATTAAAGAACACACAGGAAGAATTTCTGAAATGTATAAATATTGCTTTAATAATATATGCTGAGAATACGGATGAATTTGAGCAATACCTTCGAAAAGCTAAAAAACCTGATCAAATAATTGACGCCTATAACAAGGTTATTTTAGAGTAATTCTTGCATTTTCACAGAAAAATATATATTCGTAGCTGATTTCATTCTCATAATTTTCACTAATGATATCCAAAATTCTGCTTGGAATTTTTATTATTTCGCCTGTCTTTATTATTCTCTTAACTGAAAAAAGCAAAATTGCCAGTCAGATTGGTTCCATTCTCATTGCCTATGGATTTGGCATTTTATTGGGAAATATCAACCTCTATCCGCATTTGGATCAATATTTAATAAATTATGTATCCGTTCATACCAATGTTTCACTTTCAGATATAGAATTACTATTTCAAAAAGGCGTTATTACTGAACAGGATGTTACTGCATTTAAGGTTTATAAACTCCAGGATTTATTAATGACTTTATCTATTCCAATAGCCATTCCGCTATTACTGTTTTCACTGAACGTAAAATCATGGTTCAGAATGGCTGGGAAAACTTTTTTATCAATGATTCTTGCTATTATATCCGTTACAATTGTAGTAGGATTAGTCGGATATTTTTATAAACCGCACATTCCAAATATGAATAAAATTGCAGGAATGCTAACAGGTTTGTATACAGGAGGCACACCTAATCTGGCTTCATTAAAAATGATGTTGAATGTCGATGTCGATACTTATATTAAAGTACATACATACGATATGGTGCCTTCACTTCTATACCTGTTATTTCTTATTTCTTTTGGCCGGGTATTATTCAGGAAATTTCTTTTGCCTTATCCGGTCAATGAAAGTACTTCTGGGTCTGATACCCTTCAATATGAAGAAAATTCATATAAGGGTATTTTCGCTTCTAAAATCATATACCGTTTATTGGCCGCACTGCTGGTTGCTATTGTGATTTTTGCAATTTCCGGTCTATTTTCTCTTCTATTTAAAAGAGAATTACAAATGCTGTTTGCTATACTTTCGATAACAACACTTAGTATACTGGCATCCTTAATTCCAAGGATAAACCGGATTGAAAAAACTTTTGAGTTAGGCATGTATTTTATCCTTGTATTTAGTGTCGTTGTAGCTTCTATGGCCGATGTTAAACGGCTGCTTGATATTTCATTTTTGTTATTTAGTGCGATAACTATTGCCATTTTT
>Ga0307422_1001612_pt1 | contig 11666 bp, 9 predicted proteins | sample SalMarWE160290MG_FD_202153 | JGI IMG/M metagenome (GOLD analysis project Ga0307422, IMG submission 202153) | Salt marsh sediment microbial communities from the Plum Island Ecosystem LTER, Massachusetts, United States - WE1602-90 | ecosystem: Environmental > Aquatic > Marine > Intertidal zone >...
ACCTCTTCCTCACACGAACCAAATAATAGCGCAATACTCATCAAGCTAAGTATGAATCCAAAAGCAAAACATATTTGTTTATCTGTCTTCATGCTCTTAAAATTTAAAATTGTAGGTTAACGAAGGAACAATCCGATACAGATAAAGTATATAAGCCTTAGTAATATTAGGATTCTCATCGTCCTGACGGAACGATATCTGTACCGGATTTTTACGCATGTATACGTTGTAGATTGAGAAATTCACAAAATGATTCACACGCCTTTCGGTACGATTTAACCGATAATTAACAGCCAGGTCAAGCCGATGATACGGAAACACTCGTATTGTATTCCGGTCGGAATAAACGGGGCCAATTGTTCCCCCATACTCAAAGCGACTAGTAGGCATGGTACGGGGCGGTGCACTGGTAAAAATCCAGTTCCCCGAAAAGTTAAGCCTGTCATTCAAATCGTATGCAACGACCAGAGCAAAATCATGAGGCTTATCGTGCGCAGCCTGATATTTTTTACCCTCATAAATTTCGGGTATCTTTTTAAAAGAACGGGAATAAGTGTAACTAATCCAACCCGTTAGTTTACCTTCCTGTTTACGGATTAAAAATTCCGCTCCGTAGGACCATCCTTTTCCGATTCGCAATTCACCCTCATAAGCATCGTTAAGCAATAGCTGGGCATGATCGCGAAAGTCGATAGAATTTTTATTCCATTTGTAAAAGACCTCCACCGAAGTTTCGAACATATTATTTTTAAAATTCCTGAAATATCCGGCAGCTACCTGATCAACCCGCTGAGGTTTAATGTTTGGTGAACTCGGGAACCAAAAGTCGAGAGGCAGAGAGGCTGTACTATTACTTGCCAGATGTATATACTGGTACATGCGATTATAACTTGCCTTTATCGAACTTATGGAATTTATCGTGAAGCGAACAGCGAACCGTGGCTCAAAACCTCCATCATAAGAGTTGAAAATTTCCCTGTGATCATAGTTCAGGGTATCGGTAACTATGTATTCCTGAGAATCAGAACGGTCAAACACCAGGGATTGTCCCTTACCTATATTCTGAAACAATGAGTATCGAAGCCCATATTGAAGTGTAAGCCTTGAGTTGATTTCATGCTCATTGGACATGTAAAATCCATATTCGAGTGAATGTGTGTTTGGAATACGGTAATCAAATTTTGTCGAATCATCAAACTGGCCATCTATACGCCCCGGACTAAAATTATGTTTAATAAACTGACCCCCAAATTTCACTGTATTCTCCGGATTAAGATAAAAGATGAAGTCTAATTGTTGATTAAGATCGTGAATGTAAGTAATCCAGTTAAAGTTGGTTACGCCCTCAGTTATTCCCATATCGTATTTGTAGGTACTGTAAATGGTAGAAGAATTCAGAAATATACGGTGGTTGAATACATGATTCCATCGTCCCGTAAAAGTTGAGTTACCATAATCCATGGCAATGAGATCGGAAAGTTTGAAAACATCGCGTCCAAAATACCCGGAAATAAATACCCGGTTTTTTTCGTTTATCGACCAGTTCAGCTTTGCATTCAGATCGTAAAAAAACAATTTGCTTTCCTTGGCAAGAGTGTCTTTTGCAAATGGTAAAAACAAGTCAGCATAAGTTCTTCGTCCCGATACAATAAAAGATGCTTTACCCGGATAAACAGGCCCCTCAACTGTTATTCGACTGGTAATTGTACCTACTCCTCCTGCTCCATGATATTCCTGTTTATTTCCCTCTTTCATATGAATATCCAGGATCGATGAGAGCCTCCCTCCAAATTCGGCAGGAATGCCTCCTTTATAGAGCTTCAGATCTTTAATTGCATCGGCATTGAAAACCGATAAAAATCCAACAGCATGTGAAGCATTATAAACATGTGCATTATCAAGTAGTATCAGGTTCTGATCAACACTTCCTCCGCGAACATGAAATCCTCCGGAAGCTTCACTCGACTGAAGCACTCCGGGAAGTAACTGAATGGTTTTTATTATATCCGTCTCTCCTAAAAGCTGAGGTAGCTGCTGAATGGTTTTTATCTGCAGGGTATTTGTACTCATCTCCACTTCACGAATATTAACATCCCTTCCTTCGGCAACAATCTCCACAGATTCAATTTCTTCGGTGGATTCAAAAAGAGCTATATTTAACTGTTTGTCGTCAGTAAGGTCAACGTCGATTAGTTGAGTATGATAACCTAAATAAGAATATTCGAATTTATAGTTACCCCCGATAAGTGTAATGGAATAAAATCCGTATGTATTGGTTATGGTTCCCCTTGACTGACCGGAAAGAATAACATTGGCTCCAATGAGTTCTTCTCCTAACTCATCGGTTACATATCCACTAATGGTAAATTTTTTTTGAGCCTGTGTATTGAATGAAATCAGAGAAAAGAGAAATAATCCCCAAAGGAAATTTTTCATGGTTGTGGTTTATGGACTAAGATAATTTTAAATAAAAACAGTCGAGCTTCCCTCTAAAACATTTTTAAACAGAAGCTCGATAAAATTAAACTCTTTTCTTTTTATTTATATTGCACTGCAACTAAAATTCCTGTTAAAATTTCCCAAATTTAACTCTCACTCCCACTGAATAGTTAATTAATGCATCGGGTGATGCATATATATCATCCATTTCCACATCGGTAGTAAACCGGTATGAAAAGTACCCGGCCATACGAAAAAAACGCGTAAAATTGAACTCCAGTTCTATGGCAGGTTCCACTATCATAAATACTGATGTTTGTTCAACACTACTTTGGTATTCGTAATTGGAGGCATTTTCAATCATTGATGTTGCAGCAATAGCTCCAATTCCGGCAAGTACAGGAAAAGAAACATGGACCTGCGATTTTGGAAACAGAATAAATTCACCAAAAATCCCTCCATATCCTCCGGCCAGACTTACATCCGCATTATCGGCCAGTACATATTCCGATGAATTTACAAATCCGGCCCCTCCGATTCCCAATGCAAAACTATGGCCGAGAATTACGCCTCCTCTCGCATCGAATGATACACCGGGCCGATCTTCAATAAGGGTATATCCTACTCCGATACCACCATATCCTCCTATTGTCTTGCCTCCGAAAATTGTTTTGAACTCATCCGAGTTACGATGCTTACTATCTTCTTCCTGTGCATAGGCAGAACCTATGAATGCCAGGATAACTGCTAATACAAATACTTTTTTCATGGTTTTAGTTTTTCAAAAACGATATTTAATTGCGAATACTAAATTTAAAGGCTTTAAAAGAAAATACCTGTTGAGTGAAAACTCAAAATAGGGTCGCAAAGCGGCTGATACTAAAATCGGAAATTCAGAAGCTGAATATTCAAGGCCCACGGCACCATCAAAACCGAACTGTGGAGTCCACATCCAGTCATGATAGAAGGTACCGTTAAATAATTTATACTTGTTAGTGTAATTCACTCCGGCATGAATACCAAAGCCATACATGAATTTCAGATTATCAGAACGCGAAACTACCATCGGGCTAAAATATTCACGTAATGCAGTAAGGCGAAATCCGTTTTTCGAAATACCTGCAAATCCTTCCAATGCCATTTCCTCTTTAAAAAATTGTCGGTAGGAAAGGCAGATACCTTCACCTGCAATTATACCTGCATCGCGAGTATAGTATTGAGCCGAGACCTCAGTTAAAATGAAAAGTAAAATTAAAATGCTGATTTTATATCTCATTTACGACTCAGATTTTAATTTCTCTCTATTAAATCACCCGATCCGTTATCAACCAGTTCGATTGTTTCCGGAGATCCTTTATAAATTACATCGCCCGATCCGTTTATGGTAACATCCAACAGATCGTAAGCAAAGCAATATACATCACCCGACCCTGAACTGGTTACATCACATAATTCTACCTGCAAATCATCTGCCAAGATATCTCCTGAACCGGCAAGATGATAATTCCCACGATGTGCTTTTCCATAAGCCGTAATACTTCCTGAGCCATAAAGATCGATAGTGAGAGTTGAAGTCAGAAATATATTATCGATGTTAATATCTCCCGAACCGGAATTTTTTACATCCAAATAATTACCAATCACATCGTATACATCGATATCCCCGGAACCACTGAGTTCGACATAGTCGATAGCAGGCATATGGATTTCAACTCTCACATAACTTGAGCTGATACAATGGTTATAATTGGTTTCGATCTTTAAATTTCCCGACCGAACATAAGTTTCAATAAACGGAAGTAAATTTTCATCAGCGAGGACTTCGACAGAATAAACACTATCGGCCATTATTTCAACATCAAAACTGGTAGAATTTTCCACTCCCGTGAATTCAGCAACAAGCCTCTGTTCCGATTTAAGAATTCCATTACCCTCAAGACAGTCGAAGATTTCGCAGGAATTCATTAACCATGTGACAGTCCCTAAAATAATCAGACCATAAACGTATTTTATTCTCATGATTGTTCGTATTTCGTTATTCTTTTCTAATGACAATTGTCCATGTATTAGGTTGCATCGCCATATTCACTTACCGGTGAATTATGTTGATATTACATTTCTTTGGGGCGGTTATTTTGACTTTATGAGAAGTTTCTGTTGCTGTACTTCCAATGCGCCCGTAAGTTAGCATTAATTTTTCATCTTCATTCAGCACTTTTGTCTCGATACTTGCCAGACTCGCCGGCAGATTTATATACACATCCTTATGGTGCGTTATATCAAGATTATATGAAGTTGAACGATTAAAATTAAGATCAATATCGGTATATTCCGATTCAATATTGATGAATGAGAATACATTGGATACATGGTTGACATCAATATTCCCATATTTCAGGCTGCACCGGAGTTCCTTACGTATATTACCAATTGTAAACGAGGAGAAATATCCTGCGGCCGAAATATAATCTGCAGCTTCAATCTCAAATTTATCACGCTTCGAATCAATATCGAGATTAACAGCCCTGTCTACCGTGATTCGTGATGATTTGGTTTCCAGATAGACTTTCCCTGCTTCTTTGATATGCAGATCGGAGTATGAAACCATTACTTTACCGTCGTCAATGCTGTTTATGGTTCCATTTCCGGAACTTAAAAAAATGGATGGTGATCCTGATAAGCGATTTGCTTTCAGATCGCCGTTTGAAAGGATAATTTCAAGGTTTCCGTTGAAATCGTCCATATATATATCACCGAACTTGTTCTCTATCTTAAGGCTTACGTTTTTTGGCACATAAACCATGTAATTGATGGTAACCTGATTTGTTGGAATAAAGGCATCAACAAAATCAGAAATAATACTGGTTGGACTTGTCAATACTGTTTTGGCTACGACATAATACTTCGTGCCCGTAAATTCAAAATTGATGTTACTTCGCAACTTCTCCATTTTCTGGTAGCTGCTGGCACTAATCCGAAGGTCCACTTCAAAGCGCACACTATCACTGTCCCAGGTAACGACATGTATCTTGCCATATTTGTTGGATACCTCAACAGTTGTTTTTTCAGTTGCTTTGAAGTTACGTACTTTTCTATCTGAGTATACTTGTCCCGACACTCCGCCAGGATATAAGAAAAGTACAAGCCATAGACAAAGAACAGTTCTGTAAATCATATTTGTTCGGTATTGAATGTTTTTTCTTCTTGATTTTGTGATTCGAGAAAATGCAGCATGTCCTCAAGAATCGAGATGCGCAACCTATAATTCTGTATCATCGCTTCGATCACCTCATGGTTGGCAATATCATCTTTCAGATCATTTTTCAGACCTTTGTATATACTATCTAATTCAGATAAATCGGTTTCAAGTTCATCTTCTAATGTAGGATATTCCGATAACATAGGTTTGACTTCTTCCAGCTTTGTATTAATTATCCCTGTATAATACATTTCAGCTTCCTTCAGCTCAGGTATATTAATTTCTACCTCAGCTGTTTTCTTTTTAATACCTTGTCCCTTTGTCATCCAAACCCTTTGTGCAACAAGGGTAGCCCCGATAAGGAAAACAATAGCAGCCGCACGAGAGAGATAATACCCCCAGTTTCTTCTTCGCTTTGGAGCAATGGATTTTTCGATCCCTTTCCAGAGTTCAGGATTTGGCTCACGCAAATCGAACTCTGTACTATGACCCTTTACAAATTCTTCTAATCTGTCTTTCATGTCCTGGTATTTATAAGAACTTCTTTAATTTTATGTTTAGCACGCGAAAACTGTGATTTCGAGGTCGATTCAGTGATCCCTAAAATTTGTGCAATTTCGCTATGATCATACCCCTCAATAAGATAGAGGGAAAAAACAACACGATAACCCTCCGGCAGCGCCTCCATTGCTTTATGAATGTGTTTCACTTTGAGGAGTTCCGGTTCGATATTCGAATCATTATCAAGGTTGATTTCAGGTATGTTTTCAGTGTATACCAACTGAGTTCTTCTTTTCTTCAGATGATTAATACACTTGTTCACTACTATCCGTTTCAGCCAGGCACCAAATGCTGATTCGTATCTAAAAGTGTTCAGCTTCATAAAAGCTTCTATAAAAGAATCCTGCAATAAATCTTCTGCCTCAGCCTGGTTATTCATCATACGGTAACACACATTGTACATAGCTTTTGAATATAGCTTGTAAAGTTGATACTGAGCTTTCTGATTGCCTGCTTTGCTCAGCTCAATAATGTCGCGATGTATGTTTTGGTATGCTACCTCCAAGTTAATACTGGTTTTCGTTTCTAATGACAACGAATGTATGACACAGTTGCATAAGGCAAGAAAAAAATAGAACGTAAAAAACAAAATAGCTACAGCACTAATTATAACCTGACAATGAATGCTTTGTATTTTTATTATGTATCCTGTTTCCGAAACTTTCCGGAAAGCGATAAAATAAATAAACCAAGTATAAGAAGTAATGTGCCATAAAAAGCTATTCTGCCGATATAATCGCCATGTTTCACATAAAAAGTGAATGTATCGTTAGCATTGATTTTTCCGTTAAGAGCGCCGCGATACCAGTATGGAAGCGACATCAGTACTTCACCGCGTTGATTGATAAAGCTTGAAATACCCGTATTGGCTGACCGGGCAACACTACGTCTGGTTTCGATAGCTCTTAATGAAGATAAAGCATTATGCTGGCGATATCCGGGAGTATCACCCCACCAGCCATCGTTGGTGATAACAAAAATATAATGAGCTCCCTTTTTAATATAATCACTGACAAACTCACCATAAACCGATTCATAACAAATTACAGGTGCAATTTTAATTCCATCCTCAACCGATGTAAAAACCCCTCTCTCCTTCTGTGTTGCCAGGCTTCGAAAGGTTCCCCCAAGACGGATTGTAAGCGATTTTAAAAGACTCAGATACTGGGGGTAGGGCATTTTCTCTACGCCAATTACCAGTTTCGATTTATGATATACAGGAACATAGGAAGTAGTATCGTATTGTATGGCAGAGTTGAATGTATCGTAAAATATATTGCTATTGCCGATCTGATTAGCTGTCGATGTCTTATTCTTTGGAGTATATTGCTCCCTGCACATAATCCCTGTAATGTATTTAATACCGGGATGCATAATAACAAATTCTTTTACCATTCTCAATTCAGGAACATAATCGAACTGGCCTATCCAGATATGATTCATAATGGAAGTTTCCGGGCACACTATATAATCGGTTTCTGGTGTACAATACTGGGTTGCCAGATCTACCTGTATTTTTGCCTGTTCTATGGAGGGCAGATCATTGAATTTAAGATAGGGATCAATATTAGGCTGAACAACTACTATCTCACGCAGATCGGGCTTTTCTTTGTAAGAATAAAATCGGTAAAGCGATAAAACAAGAGGAAATGCTATTACAAAAATAGTTGGGATCACCAGTTTCCATTTACTTTTAAATTTGTTACCCAGCATGATTCGCCGGATGAATTCGTATACCAGAACATTAGTCAGTAATATCCAGAACGATCCTCCGAAAACACCTGTAAATTCGTACCATTGAATAAACCGGACAGAAAACATGAATCCATTGCCCAGGGTGAGCCATGGCCATGAAATTTCGCCATGATTATAGGCAAATTCAAAAGCGAGCCAACAAATTATAAACGATATATACCCTATAGTTCTGCCAAATTTTCGTTTTATTACCGAATATATCATGAGTGGAAAGGCCATAAAAAAAGTGCTTACAAACACGGCGGCAAGCAATCCGGCAAACGAAGCATTCTTGATCCACCAGGTAGTAATAATATTCCAGGTCAGCAGAGCAAGCGATGCGAACAAGTAAACCCTGGTATTCTTTCTTTTCCGGCCCTGGTCAGTAAGATCATCTTCGAGTACCAGCAAAGGTATAAATGCGATAAGTAAAAGTAAGCCCGACCCCCATTCATACCATCCTGCAGAAAGTATAATGCCGGAGGTTATTGCTAAAATGATCCTGGTTGATTTCTTCATATTGAAAATAAAATTCAGCAGTATATATAAACGACAGCAAATATATCCAAGTAAATTCTAATTTAAAGAACCATTAAAAAGTATTCTTGTTACTAATACATAAGTTGTACAAACACGAAAGGATCATTAAAGATCAGTAGATACATTGTATCTGTTTATTATAACCACAACTGCTTTTTACTTAATTTTACAAATTTTATCAAGCAAATATTATGAATCCATTATTAGAAACTTTCAACACTCCATTTAATACTGTACCCTTTGATCGAATTAAAAACGATCATTTTTTACCAGCACTCGATAAAGCCCTCAGCAAGGCACGGGATCAAATTAAACAAATCAGGGAAAATAAAAATAGACCCGATTTTAGTAACACAGTCGAAGCACTTGAATTTGCCGGTGAAACTGTTGATAGTATTGCCCGGATTTTCTTTAACCTGAATCATGCCGAAACCAATGATGAACTCCAGAAACTGGCTAAATCTATTGCCCCTAAACTTACCGAATTTGGTAACGACATTACACTCGATACCCAGTTGTTTGACCGGATTAAAGTTGTATACAACGAAACAGAAAGAGCTACTTTAACTACCGAACAAAAACAATTACTGGAAAATACTCATAAGAATTTTGTACGGAATGGAGCAAACCTATCCGATGAGGGAAAAAAAGAATTCAGAAAGATTACAGGCGAGCTATCTCTATTAAATGTGCAGTTTAGTGAGAATGTTCTTGCCGAAACTAACAACTTTATACTTCATCTTACTTCCGAAAAAGATCTTGCCGGTTTACCCGAAGATATCATTAATGCTGCATCGGAAGAAGCAAACAGAAGAAATTTAACCGGATGGGTATTTACACTTCAGCACCCGAGCTTTGTCCCCTTTATGAAATATGCCGATAATCGTGAATTAAGAAAAAAAATGTTCATCGCTTATAATTCACGGGGGCACAATGGAAATGATCACGATAACCGGATGATAATTAAAAGGATCGCCGAACTCCGTCTACAACAGGCAAAATTGCTGGGATTCGAAACTTATGCCTCTTTTATATTAGACAACCGGATGGCCAAAAGCACTGCAGAGGTATTTGTCTTTTTAGAGGAACTAAGAAACGAATACTATCCCAGGGCACAGAAGGAAGTTGCCGAAGTTACCGGATTTGCTAAAACTCATGGCGCAAAATTCGATATGCAACGATGGGACTGGAGCTACTATGCAGAAAAACTGAAAGAGCAAAAGTACTCGGTAAATGATGAAGTATTTAAACCCTATTTCGAACTTGATAAAGTACAAAATGGTATTTTCGATCTGGCTCAAAGGCTTTACGGAATTACTATTCATCGGAACAAGGAAATTCCTCTGTACAATAAAGATGTCAAAACATTTGAGGTTCGGGATGAAAAGGATAAATTTCTGGCTGTACTTTACCTGGATTATTTTCCCCGCGAAAGTAAAAAAGGTGGCGCCTGGATGATGGAGTTTGAACAACAACATGTGAAAAATGGATCAGATAAACGTCCTCATGTGTCACTGGTATTTAACTTCAATCCTCCCTCGGCCGATAAACCTTCATTACTGACATACTCCGAAGTGCGTACTTTTCTTCATGAATTCGGACATGCCTTGCATGGCATTTTCAGTAGGGTAACCTATGCCTCACTGGCCGGAACTGAAGTCTACCGGGACTTTGTCGAACTTCCTTCACAAATAATGGAAAACTGGGCCAATAAAAAAGAATGGCTCGATTCTTTTGCCAAACATTATCTGACCGGGGAACAAATACCAGCACCGCATATTCATAATCTCATCGAAAGTCGAAATTTTAACGAAGCATTTTTTGGTTGCCGCCAGCTTGCTCTTGGTTATCTCGATATGGCGTGGCACACTTTAACTACAACCTGCGAAGAGGAAGTGGAACAATTGGAAAAGAAAGCCATTGCTCAGCTGGAGTTGCTCCCACCTATCGACGGGGTAGCGGTAAGTACATCGTTCAGCCATATATTTGGCGGAGGATACGCTGCTGGCTATTATAGCTATAAATGGTCAGAAGTACTTGATGCCGATGCGTTTTCTTTATTCGAAGAAAATGGAATATTTGATGAAACCACAGCAAAACGCTTCCGCGATTGCATTCTTTCAAAGGGAGGCACGGAACATCCTATGAAACTTTACATCGATTTCAGAGGCAGAGAACCTTCTATTGAGGCATTGTTAAAACGGAGCGGATTAAAATAAATTTTTCTTCTTGCTAAATGCTTATCAGATACTTACCTGGCAGATCTCAGACGTGTTCTTTTAAATACAGAATCTGTGATATTGTAACTTAGCATTCCTCATCTGAATTCAATAAGTTTCTAAATCATTCACCTTTTAAATAGTCGTTTAAAGGAACAGGACTATGCGTTTGGGCCCACTTTTCAGTAATAATATACTGTTGCTCAAGTGTATTAAAATCAAACATGTAAAAGACCTCCGGGAAATCGGGAACATATACAAAGGTTCGTTCAGCCAGGGAGGGAGCTACTTTTTGTAATGCCCTTAATTTCTTAATAAATCCTTCTCTTGTAATGTCTTCAATCGAGATACCCAATTTATCCATCAATTCAAATTTGTCTATACCAAATTGTTTAAGCTCTTCGTCGAAATCGGGGATTGTATCCCTTTTGCGACTTATAATAAATAATTTTTCAACCTCGATATTCCGAAAGCTTTCAAATTCAATAACGGCTTGAAATGGAACATGATCAGCAGCAATACCTCCATCGATATATTCTACATCAGGAATGGTTGTTACATTCCTGATGTGTCTCGGAGGAAAAGCCAGGGGATAGGAACAGGAAGCCATGATGACATCGACAAGATCCAATGCAGGATCACTTTCCGAATTAATCTTAAAGTTACTTATTCTGTAAGTCCTCTCTGAAAAATCAAGAATTTTGAGGTTGACAATAGATATAGCACTTGGATATGGTAGGTCCGCTATCTTCCGGTATCCAAGAGAATCATTGAATATCCTGATTAAGAATTTATACAATGGTTCAGTATCGACAGGCAATTTCTTGTCGTGCTGAATATAAATGCTGTCATTAGTGATACTGAAAAGAATTTCCTTATAATCGGGCCATGTAAATTTATTCTCGAGAATAGCATTTAATGCAACTAAATTTATGGACCCGGAACTGGCCCCACCGATAAAAACTACATCCTTC
>Ga0307422_1001613_pt1 | contig 11663 bp, 16 predicted proteins | sample SalMarWE160290MG_FD_202153 | JGI IMG/M metagenome (GOLD analysis project Ga0307422, IMG submission 202153) | Salt marsh sediment microbial communities from the Plum Island Ecosystem LTER, Massachusetts, United States - WE1602-90 | ecosystem: Environmental > Aquatic > Marine > Intertidal zone >...
TTACGCTTCCATAAAGAAGGAAAGCAGCTGCCCGTCAATCTAGAGGGATCGGCGGTTTTTCATTGTGGTCCATTAGTAAAAAAGGAGGATGGCGGCTGGAGGGTGGTGGCTGCTGGTCCAACCACAAGTTCCCGTATGGAACTGTTCGAAGATGAATTCATCAAGAATTTCAAGGTTCGGATTGTGGTGGGGAAGGGAGGCATGGGCAAGAAGACCGCTGACGCCATGAAACATTATGGAGCTGTTTATGGTGCTTTCACTGGAGGAGCAGGGGTTCTGGCAGCCAAAGCCATAAAGCGAGTGAAGGGCGTAGAGTGGAGTGATTTGGGAATGCCGGAAGCCATGTGGGTTTTGGAGGTTGAGGACTTCGGACCCTTAACTGTAGCCATCGACGCCCACGGAAACAACCTCTTCGAAACCATCCAAACCAACGTTGATAATGAGAAACTATCAATCTACAGAAAACTAGGCTTACAATGAACTATCTCTTTTGGGTTACTAGGTCTGTGATGATTTCTTTTACTACATTTGCTGGAGCGTCTGTTCTGAAGCCTCTGCTGTTGAAATGAGTTAGAACAGCTTGGAAACCCGCCTTTCTTATTTTTTCAAGCACTTTCTTTAGGGCTGGAATTGGCAGATTCAGCTTGTCGCAGATTTTGTCCATGGCGTAATAGGTGACTTGCGCCTCAGCTTCATTCTTGACCAAAGACAGCATCTTGAGAAGCCTCTTTTCCTGTCTCAAACTTCTTCCCCCAGCCTCCCGCTCCATCAGGGAACAAAAGTTTTTGTCCGCTATCTTGCCGAGCCATAGGGGACCAGCGACACTCAACTTTGCTCCACAACTGGGACAAACATGTTTTAGGGGAGAAGTTATTCCTGAAACTGTTTCTCTGTGAAAACACGAGAAGCAGTGAAGGATGTATCCCATCTGTCGAACGCTCTTGTCCGCTACTTTAGCACCATAATGAACAACCGCATATGCTCGAACATAATGGTCTATGCTGTGGCTGAACAACACTTCGACGCCTATCGCATGTTTTGCAGCCATCATTGTTAGGCATCCGATCAAGAGGCGAACAGCAAGCTCGTGACAATATTCTGTACGTAAGGGTTGTCCACCATACTTTCGAAGACACGCTCGGGGATGAACCCCACATAACGGAGCCATGTCCGTGGCGGTTAACGCAAGCAAGCCGCCGTTGCGTAAAGCCCGTATGGCAGAATCGAGGTACGGCACAGGCGGTCCAAAGGGATCAACATCCACATAGTCGAATCGTTTTCTGGGCGCCGCATTTCTGCTCAAAAAAAGGTTAGCGTCTTCGTTAGCCACCTCAACACGATCCTCTACATTGTTCAGTTCAGCATTGAAGCTGGCAAGCCTAGCCGCTTCTGGCTTAATATCGTTCAAAAAAACCCTGCGAACGCCTTCGACTTCCACCGCAAATCTTGCGCCTCGAAGTCCGCATCCAGTTAATGGTTCACAAACTGAGACTTCTCTCCCCAAAAGCTTCTGATGCGCTTGCAATGCTAAAACTGCCAAGTCTCTGTTCAGTTCCATAGTCGAGTTATAAAATACTGGCGCCTTAGATGGAGCGTAATCTGACGGCTTTTTTTTGTAAGCGGCAAGCTTGGGCACCACCACTTTGACTTCACCCTCCTTTATAGTCTCAGTGGGGAAATCAAAGCTCAAACTTCATAGCTCCTGCGTGCATACTGAAGCTTTTATTGTCGAAACTAGATATTAGGGTTCGTCTATCTAAAAGCAGGGTGTTCACGCTGAAACCTCTAATACTCGTGACTGGACCGCCAGGAATTGGCAAAACAAGTATACTCCGTCGAACAGTCAAGGAACTCAAGAACAGAAAATACGAGGTCGGCGGCATGGTTTGCCGTGAGGTCCGTGAGGGAGGAGTAAGAGTAGGCTTCGAAATCATGGATTTGTCTACGGGAACGAGGGGATGGTTAGCCCACGTGAACCAGCCAACAGGCCCCAGAATAGGTAAGTATCATGTTAACTTAACTGATATTGATGTTATTGGCGTAGGCGCTATTCTTGATGCTCTTCAAAACGCGGATATACTGGCAGTAGATGAGATAGGTCCCATGGAGCTTTCTTCAACCGCCTTCAGCAACGCCTTAGTTAAAGCTGTAGAAAGCAGCAAACCCATGTTAGGAACAATCCATTACGGACTAAGCAACTCTCTAGTCAACAGCATCAAAACGAGAGAAGACACAGAAATTTTTAAGGTAACCTACAAGAACCGAGAAAACCTTCACAACCTGATTGCCAATAAAATAAGCGAACATTTGATAAAACAGGATTGAAGCTTCAGCCCATTTAAGGTGAAAGAATCAATTGGGAAAAAATTCTACCTACGAGAAGATAAGAAGCCGGAGAACCATCAGAAAGTATCTTCAGAAAGTAGTCCCAGAAGAAGTGTTGCTAAAATGCGTGGACACTGCAAGACTTTCGCCTTCCGGAGCCAATCTTCAACCCCTAAGTTACATAATTGTTAACGACCAAAAGCTGCTGAAAAAGGTCCTCAGCACGCTGAGTTGGGCTGGGTATCTGCCAGATTATCAACCTAGAGAAGAGGAGATGCCGAGAGCCTACATTATTATATTGTTAGATGAGGAAATTAGCCGAACTCCCAATCACGATGCGGGCATAGCTGCAATGAGCATCTCCATGGTTGCTTATGACGAGGGATTGGGCTCATGCATTCTAGGGGCAGTAGATAGAGAAAAACTGAGCGAAATATTGGAGGTGCCTAAGTGTCTTGCTGTTGTGTTGGTGGTTGCTCTTGGATATCCAGCAGAAAATCCGGTATTGGAAACGGTGAAGGATGGAGCCATAAAATATTGTTGATGAAAATGGAGTGTTACATGTGCCAAAGAGGGACCTCAAAGACATAGTCAGACAGAATAGGTACCAAAAACAGTGAAAAGTCAGGCATTCTTTCATTTGAACGTCTGATTTTCAGGAAAAACCGCCAAAGGCTTCATAAATATGCGCTACCATATTATTTCTCTTGGTCGATACGATGCAAATTCAAGGTAAACTATACCTGTGGGGAGAAAGAGCAAAAGGCGTTCCAGAAGAGACAGGTGTCTACGCTTTTTACGACAAAAACAGAATTCTGATTTACCTTGGCGGAAGTTCCAACCTTCGGGAAACCTTCACTCAGTACCGGGAGACAAACTTTTCTGATGATCCTCGCAAACGTGAAACTGTTTACTATCGAAGAATGAGTACCATAAACTGGGAAGAAAGAGTTAAGAATCTTCTCGACGAATATAAACAAGATTGTGGGGACATACCTAAATTGAATAATCCTTTAAAACCGGGAGAAAAAGTTACTGCAGAATGGGGATTCTACTTTTACGAAGCCTTCAACAAACCGCTCTTTGAGGCTGCCTTCAATCTAGACGATCTCAGGAACAAGATAGGGAAAGTTCCAGTTGCTTCTCTAGAATTTCACCAAAACAGAGGCGACTTTGCTCGATGGATCCGCGATGTTTTCAAAGAAACTCAGTTGGCTGAGAGAATCTCAAGGATGTCTAACACTGGTGAAGCCCTCAGACTAGAGCTGTTAAACGCTTTAGGTAACCCTGAAGTAGCTGAGTGCCCTGAATGTGGAACCCTGTCGAAGCCAGTCAAGACGTGGCAGATGGCTGGAAGACCTAGTAGGGCTGGTGAAAGACTGCAATTAACAATAGCACTATACAAATGCGAAGACTGCAACAAAACGTTCAGAAAGGTAATCAAAAAAGAGAAGATCAAAGCGTAACATTCCCTCACCATAAAACTGCTCAACATCTCGTTCAGCGATTTCGCTTCGTTCTATAGAGTTTTCTCTCTCCAAAAAACTTGTTTTCTCTTTGTTTTGGCTCATAAGATTATGCTGAACAAAAAATAAAAACTTGGTTGCATGCGCAATTAGAGTTGGACAAAAAAAGTTGAGAGTGAAATATTATGTTAGCCAGCATCCTGGATCGGTGGCCATCATATTACCTGTTTCTTCATAAGCCCTGCCACGGCATCCAGCACACGCATCTCTATAAACACACTTACCGCACTCGCCTTCCAACAATTCTCTTGATCTAAGTTTAGCCAGTATTGGCGATTCTTCCCAGATTTTGATGATGCTCTTCTCTCTTATGTTACCGAGTTTGACTTGTAGGAGCATACATGGTATTACATCACCATTCGGCAGTATAGTTATGTAGCCGTTCGGCATTCCAGCAGCACAACCCGTATTATAGTATGGTATGCGATGTAATACGTGTGCTGGGAAGTGCTTCGGCTGAATATTCTTCTCTTTAAGGATTAGGGGATACATTGGGCATGCTGGAACCCTAATTAAGATTGGGCAATCTTCTTGAGCTTCAGCCAGCCACGTCATAATCTCTTTTCTCTCATTTTTGCTTAAGATTTCTTCCGCGCATCTTTCCTTGACTCTTGAAACTTGTATAAGGTCAAAGAATTCTGCAGCATTCGCCCCACTTTTAATGGCGAGCCTCAAGATATCAGGAATTTCACGGAAGGTTTCTTTTCTAATGATCGTGTTGAATTGGAATGGTAGACCAGCTTCTTTGCATGCTTTAGTTCCCTCAATGGTTTTGTGAAATGTGCCATCCTCGCCTCTAAATTCGTCATGAGTTTTAGGTGTCGCTCCATCTACAGATATGGCTACGCTACGCACTCCAGCTTCCTTCATCTTAAGAGCGGTTTGGTTGTCTATGAGAGTTCCATTACTTCCTACTACCACTCTAATGCCCTTGCTTGAAGCATAGCTGGTAATTTCAAAGAAGTCGTCTCTGCATAATGGCTCGCCACCATCCAGGATCAAGAGCTTAATGCCCCAACCTGCAATGTCGTCTAAGAGTTTCTTCGCTTCAATAGTGGATAACTCGTCAGGAGCAGGTGTGTCCGTAGCATCACTGTAGCAGTGCTTGCACTTAAGGTTGCATTCTCTTGTAATGGCATACGATACGAGATATGGAGGAACTACCATCTAAATCCCACATTACAGTTTATATTGACGTCTTTCACTTCCTTAAATGCTTAGCGCAAGCATGTTATTTCTGTGTTTTTCTATTGTGTTGTCGGTACCCCCATTATATATGTTTTAATTCTGAATCGGAACCTGTATAGTTAACATCAATTCATAGTACATCTTCATATGACTTAAAACTAATTATTGCTGATTTTCTATCAGGCAAAATGAAGCGTGACACAAATTGGGGTTAGTAGACTTGAAGGAGAAACTAATTGTTCTTAGGCGACTGGAAAATGAATTGCACAGCATCCGACAGCGGATAGATACCGAAGAAAATCCTGTTAGGAAAGCTAAGATGATCAGCGTTTACAGCAAGATGTCCAGAGCGTTGACCGGAAAGGAAATGTAAACCTTGAGGGATTCTATGCATCCTCTATCCGCAAGAGCTTTCAATGCTAGAACATCAAACAAAATGTGCAGGAACTGTGAAAAACGAATACTGCGCAGTGAAGTCTGCATTTCGGTTCCCGGAAACGGTGAAACCAGTTACTGCCACAAAAGTTGCTAGCAAAGGATGGGGATCGACATATAACATGGTGTACATCTGTCAAGCGCGCGAACAAAACAAGAAAGGTTGAATGAAAAATGTTGTTGATTTTGTTGATGGGTGGGTTCTGGCTCGCTTTATTAGCTTATGCCCTGTGGTTTCTCTTTAGGGCAAAACTGTTCAGCCTTTAACCCTAGACGATCTCGCTTTAACCTGGAAGGTGCACAAACAGCAGAAAGGATGCACTGCATCGCGCATCCATAGTCTGATTAAAGAAAACGATGAAGTTATTGGGTTCAGGTGCGAGTGTGGTTACGAGTTCATCCAGAAACGCCTAATAAGTCAAAGATCCCATGAGCGAATGACGTCCCCTAGCGCTATACAGAAACAAATCCCAAACACCTGAAAAGGGGATTGCTTGCTGTTTTTGTGACTTTCAGGACATAGCAAGACGTAGGGCACACACACCCGCAGTTGGAAACGTCCGCATTTTTTTTAACTCAAGAAAACTTGTTGGTAGGTTAGATAACCGCTTAACATTAAGTTTGTTGTATGCACCAGTGCGATAATTACGAAATCTTTTGCGAACATCTCGCCCAACTTGAACATTGATTCTGTATCTGCCTTAACGCCTCCAAAGAGGACATGACGGTTCTGAACTAAACGAAGGGATATGTAACTTATGAGTGCAGTGAGGACAAGGAAGTAAAGCAGATTCAATTGGAATAGGATGCCGACGAGAATCATGAGTGGAATGAGGCAGTAACCCATTATGATGGTGAGATAAAGCCCACGTTTGAACCCTAATACAACTAGCATCGTTCGCGCATGGGCATCAAAATCTGAAACATAGTCCGCCAAGTCCTCCCATAAACTGTTGACTGCAGTGGATATGCCGATGAGAAGCAGTAGAACCAATATTTGAACAGAAAAAACGTTGAAGAAAGCAGCTACAATTAGAACAGGAACGGCACCAACAGAAAAGTTCACTACGGGCTTGTATATTGTTTGTCTAAGTCTAAAAGGCGGAACTGAATATACGACGCCAGCAAGAATCCCTACAAAAACGAAAACAGTTACTAACTGAATTCCGGTGATCGCGCCCATGCTCATAGACAACGCAAAAAAGATGATGGATATACACAATCCCAGTCTGCCAAGATTCTTCGTGTATTCGGATCTGAGAGGGTCAGATTTCACATCCAAATCAGCGTCATAAACGTTATTTATTGCGTCTACTCCACTCCATCCACAAAACGCGACAAAACCGAGATAAACAGCTCGAAGTAAAGCAGCTTTTTCTGCCATCAGAAATGTTGCTCCCATAGTAATCATAAAAAGCATGATCCCTCTCTCGATGGAAATAAACGTGAAGAATCCCTTTACGCTACGGAGCATACCGTTTCTGGAATGGAACTATATAAAAAGTTTTTGTGCGTGCACACCGTGTCAAATCGAAAAGAAAGGCGCAAAAGCGCGCGGGTTGAAGCAAAAATGCTTACGGACTATGGTGTTACACTATCACATAATATTCCCATATATCTCTAAACGATTAAAATATCCTGTTCGGTTTCGGATTTTGAGTAATGTTGTATTTTTAGAGTCGAAAATGTTTATATGTGATCTCTTGTCGATTAGGATAGAAAAACATCGTTTTTCGGTGTTTGCTTTGAGTTGGAAAGGCAAGTTAACAGCGTCTGTTCACGTTCACCAGCGGGAAGCTTTCGCATTCAATTCATGGATTATCTATTCTGATTCTGAATATGGATTGTTATTACCGATACAGATTACAGATTCATACACGTTAAATGTGACCGTCAAGGAAACCTTTGCATCACAAAACAGCAGAGTTGGAAATGGTGGGATTATCTGGTGACAATAGGTTGCGCACGATTTGTGGGCTTGAGGAATGGTTTTTGCTTATCCAGAATTCATAATGCTTTAATAGTTATCGAGGAAAAACGTAGAAATATGCCAAAAAAAGATAGAAAAACAATGAAATAAGGTCTCGGGGTTCGAAATGATGTCACATGACATGAAAGTGGGGATCACCTTTACGGTCTATATGAGACGTGAAGGCAGGGTCACCGTTCCTAAAGAGCTCAGGGACGCTTACGATTTAATGGAGGGCGATTTGGTTGAGTGCAAGATCAGGAAGATCAGGTAAGATTCCTGTCAATATTCAAACTCCCATTTCCCTCACTCGGGAAGCGTTGGCTAGGTTGAGGCTGAAGGCATTGCGTAGAGGCTGTTGGTTCAGGGATTTGAAGCGCGAAGAAAGAAAGCTTCTGGAATTGACGATAAGGGTTGTCGAAAAGGTTTGCAGCTTCCTCTTAGCCAAACTTGTTTCCCGAATAGTAGATAAATTGTGTGAAGCCATGGAGAGCGTGGTTCATCGCCTCATGAGGACGGAGGGGCGAAGCCTAGCTGAGAAGATATCTAGGATAGGGGAAGCTTGGGGCAACATGTCAGCTGCTTCATGGGCTAGAGATCGTGGTTTCATACAGTTCTTGACTGTAACTAATCTTTTGTCTTTTAAGAAGGTCTAGAAAGTGGGAAAAGATGAACAAGACATGAACAACAACCAATCACCCCCGAACGTTGAGGCATAATATGCGTTTGAATTTGGAAAATCTGGGTTTCCGGAAAGGTCTCGTCGTCGCTTTCATTGTGGGTTTTTGCTGTCCGGATTATCCCCGAGATTCTCTCCTATCCATATCCAATTGGCTGGGACACCATCTACTATGCAGCCAGAATTAATGAAGGTGTAGTGTGGAATCACTGGAGTGCCGTTTTCTCTACTTGGCTGATCTATGGAATTCTAGTGTGTTTGGGTGGGTTAACTCGGCTGGAGCCTTTCATGCTGCTTAAACTTGTTGCACCATTACTGTACGGTGGAACCGCTGCTGGAATCTATTTTGTTGCTTGGAAAAAACTGAACTGGAGCGTACCCAAAAGTCTACTGGCTTCTGGATTCTTCGCCTTTCAGTTGGCTGCCTTAGGGATCAGTTGGCACTTTTATCGGAACATCTTCGGCCTAATGATCCTACTATTCACTATACCTCTCCTTAGAAAAGATCTAGGATGGAAGGATATTACCGTTTTATCCATGCTTTCTTTGTTGGTTGTTTGGGGACACGAACTCGCTGCAGTTAGCTTGTTTGCTATAGTTCTAGGATTATTAGTTATGGGACTTTATAAAAAAGAAAAAATTCCCTATAGACTCTTCGTAGCTGTTGCTCCAGCTTTAACAGTTTTTTTAATTCGCGCTTTTCGGATTTTTCCTTCACCCGTCAGCGTGGAAACAAACATACTGAGGATAGGTGATAGTGTCGGTGCTCATCCGGGTGGATTCTTCTTCTTGACTGATTATTTGAATGTCTTTACTCCGGTTGAATATTATGGAAGTTATTTGGAGTTGTTTTCTCACGTGTTCTCCCTGTTTCTTCTCCTCTACGTAGTGTTGGTGCCCTTAATTGCAGTTGGACATTTCAAGGATAGAGTTCTTGGATCTTGGACTCTTCTTCTTTTAGTCGGTTCTTTCAGTTGTCTAATCTTGCCTTTCTCTGCTTTGCTTCTGTGGAATAGGTGGATGCTGATGCTTATTTTCCCCTTCACATTTTTTGCTGTTAATGGATTGTGGAAAGTGGCGAAGTGCGGCGAAGCTTTTTCGGTTTCAAGATTCTTGGGTTGGTTCAAGCTCCCAAGAAAAGTGGGGATCATCTGAAACCAATTGGCATCCAATAATCTGGGCTGTAGCTGCGATTACACTATCAGCCATTGGTATCCGATGTCTGCTCCTTAACTCTGCACTTCTAACTGCTGTCTCATAGTCCACGTCAACAACCTTAAAGTCTCCACGTATAACCCTACTCCTCAAAGCTGCAACCTCCTTTCCCTCCCTCTCCAGGTTAATTCGATGTATCTCATGAACCACCAAAGCAGAGACCATCCTCTCTTTTACCGCCTTAAGATCTTCCTTAAGCTTTCTCCGAAACTCTACGTCGACTGAATAAAAGTACTCAACAAAGAAGCGGGTGTCATACATGCATCTTTCAGGCATCCTCTTCCCTCATCTGATCCAGCATACTCTTTAACTCCTCAACACTCCCCTTTCCAGCACCGCTTCCCGCAAGATCAAATATGCTCAGACGCTTCCTAATCACAATTTTTCCCTCTTCCTCTACAACCTCCACTTTAGAGCTTTCCTCTATACCAAACTTCCTTCTTATTTCCACAGGTATGGTTATCTGCCCCTTTTTCGTAACTGCAACCTCAGTCATACTTCATCACAAGTAATACTACAAAAAAGTATTACTTAAACATTGCACACCAACAAACCATAAAAAATCGAAGATGGCCTAAACAAATTAAAAGAAGAAATCACTCAACAGTCGATAAGTAACCTGCAGAAGTCCAAAGGTGATTAGATTGCACGAAACTGAAAAACCTTTGCTGGATGATTCCAAAGCTGAAACAGGAAAAATATCCTCAAGTCTTTATGAATTAATCATAGATGTACTTCCAATTCCCTCAGTAGAAGCTATCATATCAAAAGACAACTCGCTATTATTTCTACGGAGACAAAACAGTCCAGCTAAGGGACAATGGTGGTTTCCAGGAGGTAGAATCAGAAAAGGAGAAACACTTGAAGAAGCGCTGTACCGTGAAGTCAAAGAGGAAACAGGTCTCGAAGTAATTAAAAGCAAACTCATAAATGTATACTCAAGAATATTCGATGGAAGACACGACATATCAATAGCCTATCTATGTAAATGCCAAGGAGACAAAATAATTCTCAACAATGAACACTCAGAATACAGATACTTCAAAAGTCTCCCAAAATCTATTCACCCATACCTCATCCAAGTAATACAGGATTTAAGAAAAAACTGGAATAAATGAAGCAGTTGAGGCGATATACCAAACCTTCAAGGCAACTATCTAAATAACAGATCATTTCCACACCATTTACCTTCAAAAAGCAAACCAGAAAGACCAGCTTCAATGTGCGCTGGTCTGTTATGAAATGGTTTTCATAAGACATCTTGGAAAGATTGAAGCATCCAATGAACCTAAACCCGCAATTCACCTAAAGCTTGTCTAACAGAAACAGAAAACTCGCATAAACCTCGTTGGAGAGGTAAAAGCCTCTCCTCAGCATGTTATTCACCAATTTTATTACCTCTGCCTTCGATTTGAAAAAGTTGCGTTTATATGCCTCCAATATTACATATAATGTGCCGTGAACCTTCAGTTCAAAGTATTCTGCAGCGGTTCTTGCTTCAGCATCGTCAATTATAACATTTTGTCCATGCCCTTCAAGTGCCAGCGCTATCACCGCAGCCTCCCCATAATCTATCTCACCAAACAACTTTGAGATTTGCTTCCTCTTACTTTCAGAAGGCCGCATCACCTCTATCCACCCCTCCTGAATAGCGTCTCTCAACTGTACTGCCTCAGGACCATCATCAACCCTCATTATCTCCTCATATACCTCACCAGGAACAAATACCTTATCGAACACCAACTTAAACAGATTTGTTCTCCTCTTTTTTCCAAGATAAATAAGCGGGCTGGCGTTAATGACAAACTTCAATCAGCTTCACCGAAGACACTCTTGAAGTCTCGCTCCAAATCCTCTTCTGTATAATGTATCGGAACTTTCTCGGACGCAGCAACCTCCACCATCATTGAAAGAGGAACCCCAGCTATACGCGACGCCTTCCACAACGTCACCTTTCCCTCTCTATAAAAAGCCAAAGCCTTCGTTAACCTCCACTTCTTCACACCCTCACTCGTCAACTCCCTAAGCGCCCTTGTTTTAGGTATCCCCCTCTCTCGGGCATACTCCAAAATCTCCTCATACAACTCATCACCGAACCTCGCAGACATAGTCTTCGCAGTCAAATTGTCCACTAATTAAATAACTTGTACACAAACTAATAAACACACCCCCAGATCACACTTCAAAAAACAACCCAAAAGACTCTTCGTAGAAAAGGAGAATGAAAATGTAAGCAGTGGACTGTTGAAAAGGAAAAGCTGCTTAGAGCTCTTGTGGAAGATGGAAAATCTTTCCGTGAAAAAGCGATTAGGCTTAGAAGTTGATA
>Ga0307422_1001614_pt1 | contig 11662 bp, 12 predicted proteins | sample SalMarWE160290MG_FD_202153 | JGI IMG/M metagenome (GOLD analysis project Ga0307422, IMG submission 202153) | Salt marsh sediment microbial communities from the Plum Island Ecosystem LTER, Massachusetts, United States - WE1602-90 | ecosystem: Environmental > Aquatic > Marine > Intertidal zone >...
GTATCTTCCAAGATCATGGATACATGTTTTTACGATCTGGATGCGCCTGTCGTGCGCGTCGCCGCTGAAGATGTTCCCATCCCTTACAACTCAATTCTGGAAAATGAGGTAATTCCTGGTGAAAAGGATATATTAGCAGCCATTCATAAAGTAATGGAGGATTAGTTTTCCTTTACTTGAGGAGAAAATAATATGAAAGCAGTTGTATACTACGGAATTCAGGATATTCGTTATGAACCAGGTTGGCCAGAACCGCGACCGCTGCGAGCAGGCGAAGCGCGCATTGCAACTGCCTGGTGTGGCATTTGTGGAACAGACTTGGAAGATCTGCGTGAGGGGGCGATTATTCCTATTGATAAACCCCATCCAGAATCAGGGCGAATGGCACCCCTGGTGATTGGACATGAATATTCCGGGGTGGTTGTTGATGTTGCTCCAGATGTCACAAATGTGAAACCGGGCGATCGGGTTGCGATGGAATGTGTTCGCTACTGCGGCCATTGTGAGTTTTGCAAGCGGGGAGAATATGCTTCCTGTATGAATCAGGTATCCATCGGGCAGCATGATGATGGCGGGATGGCTGAGTATTTCAATATCCCCGCATATGACTGCATCAAAATTCCCGACGATATGCCTTTGGATATTGCTGCCACGGCTGAACCGTTAGCTGTCATGGTTCGCGCAATGTGTAAAGGGCGTGTTAGTTTGGGAGATACAGTAACAGTCGTCGGCGCAGGTACTATTGGGCTTTTTGGAATTGCTGCAGCTCGTGTAGCGGGTGCGTGCAAAGTTATCTCCATTGCCCATGGTGGTTATCGCGCGGAAGTGGCAAAGATAATGGGAGCCAATCACGTTCTCAATTCCAAAATTGATGGCTGGCTGGAAGAATTTATGGACCTTACTGAAGGACGCGGCTCTGATGTTGTCTTTGATTGCGGAGGGAACATCCCCGCCATTCGTCAAGCTGTGGAGCTTGCCCGCCGACATGGACGGATTGTAGTTACGTCAGTTATTGATAAGGATGTTTCGCTAAGTGCGCTGGATATTATGTACAACGAAAAAGAAATAATTGGTTCTGTTGCACACCAGTATGACCGCGAATTCAAATGGGCTGTGCAGTACCTGGCAGATGGACGGGTGGATCCTGCACCCATGATAACGGATCGAGTATATATCGAGGATGCAGTTAGCGATGGCTTTGAAAAGCTCGTAAAAGACCGAAACCAGATAAAGATCCTTATAACACCAAATAAAGATGAATTGAAATAACAGGAGAAAATAATGGAACCAGTAAATGTGTATCCTTCCCAGAATATTATCGGTGAAGCACCATTATGGAACGTAAAGGAGCAGGCGATCTATTGGGTTGATATAGATGGCAAAAAGATACAGCGCTTTTATCCTGAAACCGGAAAATATGAATCATTTGATGTACCAGTCAAAGTCTGCCTGATGGCTTTCCGTGAAAAGGGCGGTATGATTTTCGGTGCTGAGGACGGGTTTTATTTCTGGGATCCTGAGACTCAGAAGATGGATTTCATTACCCATCCAGAAAAAGGGAAAAAGGAAGCTCGATTTAACGATGGAAAAGTAGATCGAAAAGGGCGTTTATGGGCAGGTACCATGACCTTTGAGGGAGCGACCAGCGCTCTTTATCGAATGGACGCAGATCTTAGCGTGAGCAAGATGGTTTCTGAAGTCACAATCGCAAATGGTGTTGGGTGGAGCCCGGATAACAGCACTATGTACTTTGTAGATTCCATTCGATATGTGATCAATGCCTTTGATTATGACCTGGCAACAGGCGAGATCAGCAATCAACGGCCATTTGTGCAGAAGGATGCTGAGTTTGGAATACCGGATGGTCTCACCGTAGATAGTGAAGGGTATGTGTGGTGCGCAATCTACGGATCCTGGAAAGTGATGCGGTACGATCCATCTGGCAAAGTTGCCGCGGAAATTAAGATGCCTGTTTCAAAACCATCCTCTTGCATGTTTGGGGGAAAAGATCTCAACGAACTTTATGTCACATCTATCTCGGAAGGTCTATCTGAAGAAGACAAAATAAAAGAACCAATGGCAGGTGATCTTTTTATGATTAAAACAGAAGTTAAAGGTCTACCTGAACCAGACTTTGCTGGATAAGAGAGTGAGGAGACTATGATCATTGGAGATTTGAAAAATATATTTAATTTAGAAGGGAAAACTGCCCTTGTAACTGGTGCTGGACAGGGATTAGGCGGCGCAATCGCGGAGGGGTTTGCCCAGTTTGGCGCCGATGTTGCAGTAGTAGATATCAATCCAACCACCGCGGAAGAAGTGTCTGAAGCAATTCGCGGTATGGGGCGCAAATCGATAAGCATCAAGTGCGATGTCTCAAACGAAGAACAGGTCAAGAGCACAGTAGAAAAGACGATTAAGGAGCTGGGAAAGATCGATGTACTTGCCGCAGTTGCTGGTATTGGTGATCGTGCGATGGCAGAAGATATGACCATGCTTCAGTGGGATCGGGTCCTCGCGATCAATCTACGGGGCGTATGGCTCTTTGATCAGGGAGTCGGAAAGCACCTTATCTCTCGGAAGGCAAGCGGCAGCATTATTAATATGGCATCTATTGCCGGCCAGGTAGGTGTGAAGACTGGCAATGCGAATTACTGCGCCAGCAAAGGAGGAGTGATCGCACTCACCCGTTTATTGGCTGTTGAGTGGGCAAAATACAATATCCGCGTCAATGCACTCGCGCCTGTTCAGTTTAAGACACCTTTGATTAAAAAATTACTCGAGAATCCCAAGACTGTTGATTATTTCCTCTCTTACATACCAATGGGACGCTTCGGGGAAGTTAACGAAATTGTTGGACCATCTGTTTTCCTGGCATCAGATGCAGCTTCAATGGTTACCGGTATTGTCTTAAACGTGGATGGCGGCATGACTGCCATGTAAATATCATGATCAATGGCCTTACGCACTCTGGTTTTACAGTCCGCAACCTGGAGTACGCATTAGATTTCTTCAAGGAAAAATTAGGAATTGAGGAAATCCGCAGCCAGCTCAGCGATCAGGAATATCTGGCAAAAGTAACAGGTTTTCCCGGAGCCGGCCTGAAGATCGGTTTTGTGCAAAAAAAGGGAGATATCTTTCCTCTAGAAGTGATTGAATATATCCATCCAAAGGGCGAACCAACTCACAGCGGTTTTGGCATTGTTGGTACCCAACACCGCTGTTATGAAGTCAGCAATCTTGATAGGCTGTATTATGGTTTGAAGAATCAGGGAATCAGATTCTTAAGTGAACCGCGCCCACTAATTAATGGGTTTTGGCCGGATTTCAGAGGTGTATTCTTTTATGGACCGGACGATACAATTTTTGAGTTTCTGGAACCCCGACAAAAAAGTCTCGGAAATCCTGAGATTAAGCGAATCCATCACATCGGAATGACGGTCAGTAATATCCGGAATGCTCTCGATTTACTTTGTGGAATTCTCGGCCTAAATAAAATTGATGACAAGAAATTAGATTGGGATTATTTGAAATTTCCAGGCAGAATCTTTGATACTCGACTTAAAACTACCCTCTTAAATATTACTGGCACCCAAGTTTTTTTAGAACTTTGGCAATTTCAAATGCCATCTGGTCCACCTGCAAGGACAGCCCACAATAATTTCGGGAGCGGACATTTGTGCTTTCAGGTAGATGATATTTTTAATGACCACGCATACTTAGTAAAAGCAGGTGTCAGATTTATGGGACCACCTGCCGAAGTAACTACAGGGATAAATAAGGGGGCCTATGCTATTTACTTCTCGGGGTTCGACGATTACCGATTTGAGCTTTTTCAAAAACCCATTTAAATTCCTTCATCCTTCCGTGAATTTCAATAATGGTTACAGGTTGGAATATTCCTAAATCCAATTTGTGATATCTGAGCATCTTCGTTAAATCAGAATGATTTTATCAGCAAGGAAAATACGCGATTATAGGGCAAGAAGGCTTTAATCATTCGCCCAGGTGTTTACCGCTTCCCAATCGCAGAAGAATTTAAAAAATCAACAGCTGGCGAAGTGTAAGCCATCATCTCTTCATGGTTTTCGATTGTGTCTTGTTTTATCGTTAATCTCACGCAGTAAAAAGCGGAAGTGATTTTTCAGATCTCATAATTAAATTTATCGATAAATTGGACGCTTTCATTCAAATTTTTTCCCATATACACCAGACTTCCAATAACTACAGCTTCATACCCGGATAGCGAAAATGAAACCTCACGGGAGCAAGTTGTGGGGAAATGCCCTCTTTTTGATTATAAGAAAAAGCTGTTCCTAACCGGAACGGCTTTTTCTTGTCTCATGGTCCCCATCTGGGTTGGTAATCACAATAATCATTCGCCGTTAATCGCTGTACACCACTGCCATCCTGACGCATGATATACAATTCACATCCATCTGCCTTCCAGAAATTATCCCGATAGGACATAAAAGCAATCCACTGTCCGTCAGGTGAAAATGTTGGTGAAAGATTATCACCGCCATCTGTCAGGGTGAGCGGTGTACTACCCAATTCAAGGAGCACAATCTCCCGATTATGTTCATCCCGTTCTCCCGCGTAGGTCGCGATCGCCATGTTTACTGACCAGTCCGTACGCCCCCGTAAACCGGCTAACTCGCTGATTTTCTGCACGGTAGTTCCATCTGCATTCATGAAATACAACTGAGGTGTGCCTTCCTGCAGAGAAGTAAACAAGATCTTTGAGCCATCCGGCGACCAAACAGGATCTCTGGCATCATAATAAGCTGTTAAATTTCGGGCATTGCTCCCATCGCGGTCGCACACAGAAATATACTGCTCAGTTTCGCTGAAGTGCCTTGTAAAAACGATCTTCGTTCCATCTGGAGAGACCATTGGAGCATACAGCTCACCGCTAATATCGCCGATGATTTTCACATTTCCATTCAAATCCATCTCATAAAGCTTGAATTCACCCGATTGGGAACCGGAAAATACAAAACTTTTTCCATCCGGTGCCCAGGATGAGTAAAAATGTTGAAATTGCATATCCACCGTTAATTGTTCAAATCCGCTTCCATCTGGATTTATCTTGCATATTTGGTCATGGCTTGGATTCTTATCAACCTGGCAGGTATAAATGATCGTTCCTCCTGGCTTAGCAACCATGGTAGGTGTAAGTGGTTTTTGAATATACTCAGTAGGGACCTGCGGCGGGGATAATGTTTCCCGGGGCAATGTCGCTGTGGGTGGGATTTCCATTACAGATGGGGAATGGATTGCTGATTCACTGCCATTGATTTCCTCCTCCGGGTTCTTTATATACTCCCAGAATTGTTTCATTGAATCCTCTAATGGCTCTAACAGTGTTGATAAATTCACTGGCTGAGAACAAGCAGTAACAACAATGAACAGTAATAAAATTACAGCCAAAGTTATCTTTTTTTTATTTTTCATTTATTCATTCCCAAGATCTTTCCGAAAAAATTTAACAATCAAACATACCAAATAGAATAATCATCTAATAATATAAGTACATGTATTGTGCCAATAGAGATCTAGATATAAAAAAATGGCTGGGATTCCCAGCCATTTTACGCGATCACCTTATGGGTTAATCCTCTTCAAATTCGTCGAAGTCGTCGTCATCATCGATTAAAGGCCAATCTAATTCGATCGGGTCTAGCCACACGATTTCTAATTCAGCCCCGCACCTTTCACAATGAATAATTTTTCCGATAGTGGGATGAGAGCCTACTACTACTTCTTTTCCACACTGCGGGCATTCCGCCTTTTGCATTATTTAATCTCCTTTTGATCATAAATAGGTTTTGCAAAATCCAGGTATATACCCCTAGTTCTATTGTCTTAGCATCCGAAAAGTTATCTCAATATACCTGATACGTCGCCGCATGCCGCTAAGTCGCGCCTATATTCCCCTACTTTTTCTCAATTGTACAGAGATTTTTTATTAGTTTTTATAACAACACATCTCCAATGCTTTTACCAGCCCATTCTCTTCAGCGGATGGTACGATCGCATCCGCCACTTCTTTCAATGCACTTGGTGCTGTATCCATTGCCACGCCGTACCCGGTTGCCTGTAATAATGGAATATCATTCAAGCTGTCACCCACAGCCATTATATTTTTCAAGGGAATACCCATTAGTTGTGACATTTTTGTCAGCGCGGTTCCTTTGTGCATTTCATCCTGAGAGATCTCAATACTTCTTTTCATCTTTACCGCATGGACATTCGGAATTAACTCATTGACCTCCTGCCAAATAGCGGCTAACCAATCTACTTCCGCAAATATATCCAAGCGGATAATCTCTCCTGGTACATCTGTTTTGATATCTTCAACCCGCCTTGCATGATCCACCTTCTCCCCCTTCATCCATTCCAGAGATGCAATCGTTTCCCAATCTTTATCGCTAACCTGGCAGAACATGCCAGTTTTGGTATGGGTGATCATCCCGACCCCGAATTTTTCCGCGACTTTTACAACTTTTTCAATTTGTATTGGTTTGATAGAGAATGCGGAGATAATCCTTTCATCTCTCGGGTCGTAAACTGCACCGCTTGAATAAATGAACGGTATCTTCAACTTAAAATACGCGGCTATCGGTAACGACATTGGGAGCGCACGCCCGGTGCTGAAGGTAAAATCACATCGCTTATCATTGATGACCGCACGAATTGCTTTCTCTGTCAATGGAAGTAAATCATTTTCCGAGGTTAAGAGTGTGCCGTCAATATCTGAAACGATCAATTTAATATCCGACCCATATCTATGCATTTTTCTACCGTATAATCGCTTAGATAATAACATCTTTATGAAAAAATCAACTTTGCGCATTCCGAATCTTCGGGCTTCCACTGACAGGATCCATGCTTCTATCTACTGGCAGATATTCATAAAAATCAACAATTATGAACTAAAGACCGCTGAACATGAAATTCCAAACCTGCATGCTCAAATTTGCTCGCAATTATCTTTAATTAATAAACACTGTAATGAAAGATCAGGTTCACCCGCAGATCTGTCAACACGCTCATTCCGGATTTACCTGTGGCTGGAGTATTTATCACACCAACCGCACTTAGCTTCTCATCTCTCTGCAATTGATGAATTCTTGCGGATATTAACTAAACAAAAAAAGAAAATAAGTATTGATCCCAGAGAATTATTGATAAAAATCAATTACTCAGGATATCTTTACCGCCGGCAGAAAATTCAAAATAAAACAATCCTGCAAATAAACGAAGCATACATCTCCGCCCCTTTTGAAATAAAGAAATCCATTCTTTCAGTTGCGTTCTCCCGCCGCCAAACCAAGCAAATGCATGCAATTAAAGCGTACATCGGCACTTCCGGATTCACACGCATGAATGAATTGATCAGTGGAAATCCAATCGCAAATCGCATTTCCTGCCGCGGTGAAAGATACGATCTATCAATTTTCTATAACAAATTGAACAAGGAATACTTCCGCGGTCAGCTTTCCCAACCGCGCCTGGTGTGGAGCAGCCGTAGGTCCATACGCCGCCTCGGTTATTACCACCCAGAAATCAATACAATAGCAATTACCCAGAAATTGGATGATAAAAAGATTCCCCGAATGTTAGTTGAGTATGTGCTATACCACGAAATGCTTCACCAACACTTCGGTATAAAGAACCACAATGGCAGGCGCTACGCGCATACTTCTGCTTTCAGGACTGCTGAAAAAAAGTTCGAACATCAAAAAGAGGCGGAAAATCTTATAAAGCTCCTACACTGATTTGTTTGAATCATCAATAAAATTAAAATACAATGCAAATAATTGAGGTGGATCTTGATAAAAAACAATAGATTACTTGGCATATTTTGGATAATTCTTTTCACGTTACTTACACTTGCGCCAATCTTAATACTGATCCTGGGCCCTAAATACAGTAACCGTTCTCCGTTACTCGATTTATCCGTTGGCCTTGGTTTCACTGGCCTTGCGATCATGGCACTCCAGTTCGTCATATCGGGGCGCATCAAGATTCTCAATCGGCCATTCGGCACCGACCTTGTTTATCATTTCCACCGTCAAATAGGCATTGCTGCATTTTTTATGGTCTTCGCCCATCCAATCATTTTATTCATTTTAGATGGAAGATATCTACGTTTATTAAACCCCATCACTGCCCCATGGCGGGCAAGAGCTGCTGTAACATCAATCCTTCTCTTAATCGTTGTTGTCTTGACAGCTGAATACCGGCAGAAGATAAAAATGAGTTATAAACTTTGGAAAATTTGGCATGGGATTTTATCCACTGTAATGGTTACGCTAGCCCTGGTGCATATTTTTCTCGTTGGAAATTATGTAGATCTGCCCTGGAAGAAAGCGCTTTGGATCGGTTATTCAGCAATCTTTATTGGAATGCTTGCTTACACGCGCATCATTTATCCCCTTCGCCTTATCCGCCGGTCTTTCCTTGTAAAAGAAACCAAAGAAGAGCAAGGTGATGTCTGGACCATTACAATGGAACCGATCAACCACAAAGGGTTCCAATTTGCACCCGGTCAGTTTGCCTGGCTAACAGCTTGGAAAACTCCATTTTCAGATACCGAACACCCCTTCTCAATCGCATCCAGCGTAGAAAGGAAAACCGAGATCGAGATGTCGATTAAAAATCTCGGACCATTCACAAATAAGATTCGCACCTTAAAGCCGGGAGATCGCGTTTATGTGGATGGCCCTTACGGTGCCTTTAATTTGGATCACTTTCCAAATGCTAAACAATTGATTTTTATTCCCGGAGGTATTGGGGTCACACCCATTATGAGTATGCTGCGTACGATGGCAGATCGGGGTGATAAACGGCCAATTCTGTTGTTCTACTGCAATCGGGAATTTAAAACCGTAACGTTCAAGGATGAAATAAAAGACCTTGAGAGTAAGTTGAAATTAAAAACCGTTTACACAATCGAAAAACCGCCCCAAAGATGGGAAGGAGAATCCGGTTTCCTTAATAAGGATATTCTCAATCGTCATATCCCAGAAGGATGGCTAGTAGATGGAACTGATATTTTTCTTTGCGGTCCAACACCTATGATGAATGCGGTTGAAAGCGAATTACTCATAATTGGCTACGCGCAACAACGGATCCACTCAGAACGATATGCTTTTAATTAGGAGTACAAAATGCGCCAGAGATATTCAAAAATTTATGTTTATATGATCGTTATTACCGCAGTGTTTCTGACACTATATTTTGCATTTGTTGAACTTGGAACAACCTAGAATCTTATATGAATAAGAAAAACAAAAGGCGTGAGATTAACGCAGCAGTCATGGCTACAAACATCGAAAGACCGGTGATTAACCACATATTTTTAGCTCCCAGTTCATTTTTAATAGTTATCATTGTAGCAATGCAGGGGATATAAAAAACGACAAACACAGTATAGCTGAACATTTGTTCGGGTGTTAGAACCGCTCCAAAGTTTGTCGTTCCCAATGCCTGGGCTAACATAATCAGCGACAATTCTTTCCGAAAAATTCCAAATATCAGCGGTGTTCCCGCCTCAGATGGAAGACCCAACGCCCACGTGAACGGTTGGAAGATCTTATCCAAATACGGGGTGATTGAATAGTAATTAAGTGCAGCGAGGATAACGCTGCCGACGATGAGCAAAGGCCATGCTTCAAAGATGAATTCCCTGATGCGGAACCATGCCTTTGCGGTTATTGTTCGCAGCGTTGGCAGGCGATAAACAGGCATTTCCAGGATCAGGCCGGGAGAATCCTCAGGAAGGAAATGGGTAAAGATTTTTCCAGTAATTGCGATTACAAATAAATTTATAAAGTAAATTCCTAATGCTGCCCATGGGCCAAGATAGAAAGAAACCAATCCAAAAATTACCGACAACCGTGCAGCACAGGGGATCATCGTGACTAATGCAGCACTGAGCAGGCGGTCTCGTTTATCTTCCAAAATTCGGGTGGACATGATTGCCGGTACACTGCATCCGTATCCCAATATAAAGGGTACAATCGCCTTTCCGTGCAGCCCAATTTTGTGCATGAATACATCTGACAAGAATGCGATGCGTGTAAGATAGCCAATATCTTCTAAGAACCCTAATCCCAGTAAGAACGGAACCAGGTAAGGCAGGACTATCGCCAATCCACCAGAAATCCCCTGAATCGCTCCCACCATTAATTGCGGCAGCAGCCCCTCCGCATTCAATAGGCTGAGAATTAGATCAGTTAAGTTATTAAAAAAACTTAACAACGGTTCTTCCAGTCTGTTACCTATCCCATATACTAATATGAAAAATCCTCCAAGAACCAATAAAAGAAAGATGTAACCGAAAATTGGATGCAGAAAGTAATTGTCTAATTTATCCCGAATTGAGAAATGGGTTTCTCCTTGTTTGGATACTTTCTGCGATAGATCACGTGCAGTCTTTTGGCGCTCTGTTGCGACCATCCAAATCGCCTGCCGGGATGAGTGGTGGCACAAGGTATCTAAATGCCCCTGGATAGTATCTATTATTCCTGGATTCTTTTTTTCTACTTTTTTTGTAATCCCCGGATCACCCTCAAGGAGCTTAACTGCGATCGCCCGCCTGCTGATCGGAAACCGACCCTGTTTCATCTTACTTTTTATGTCATTAACCGCGCTTTCGATCTCGTTCCCATATTTCTGTGGTTGGGGAACCTTCTTCTCTCTCGCTGTGCGGTAAGCCTGGATAAAGGTCTCTCGAACACCCTGCCCGCGAGTAGCGATCATCGGGAGAACAGGAATGCCAAGTAGCTCTGAAAGTTTTTCCCCATCGATTTTTAATCCCTGGCGGGATGCTTCATCCATCATATTGATGGCAAGCACCATCGGCCGTCCCATCTCCATTAATTCCAGAGTCAAGAGCAATCCCTGGATCAAATGAGTTGCGTCAATCACGTTGATAACCGCGTTAACCTTCTTTGCGATCAAATAATCCAGTACAACCCGTTCAGCGGGATTGGTTCCTAATAACGAATATGTCCCGGGTAAATCTACAAGTTCAACTACATCCCCCAGTACTCGCACTTTGGTTTCCTCAAATTTAACCGTTGTCCCAGCAAAATTCCCGGTTTCGGCTTTATAACCCGCGACCTGGTTGAAAAGTGTGCTTTTACCGCTATTGGGTTGGCCAATCAGAGCAAAACGCATTAGATATACTCCACAATAATATGCGATGCCACACCGCGCCCAATCACAATCTCTCGCCCCTCCACTTCCAACAGCAGTGGTCCATGAAATGGTGCTGCCCTGATGATACGTACTTTATTGCCAGGAAGAAATCCAAGTTGAGTTAAACGCCGCTGCATACCTCTTCCCCCCCTGAAATTTACAACACGTACCCATTTACCGTTTTTTACATTTAGAAGATTCATATTGTTAGTATATACTAATTTTATTATATCCTATTATAAACTAAAAAAATTATATCGCAATAGCAAAATCATTCGGAATTATCATGATAATAGCTATCTGTCTGCCATTTTAAGAAACGGGTTGTCAGGAAAAAAACAATGAATTCAATGATCACAAAAATAATGGTCGAAAATTGATCGTAATAGAAAACCAGAGAATTAACAACCGTGAGAACAATCAACAGAATCAAATGTGCGAACGAGAC
>Ga0307422_1001615_pt1 | contig 11648 bp, 8 predicted proteins | sample SalMarWE160290MG_FD_202153 | JGI IMG/M metagenome (GOLD analysis project Ga0307422, IMG submission 202153) | Salt marsh sediment microbial communities from the Plum Island Ecosystem LTER, Massachusetts, United States - WE1602-90 | ecosystem: Environmental > Aquatic > Marine > Intertidal zone >...
TCCTCTGGGCCATGGCTCCTTCTCCCTTCCGGTTGGGTTAGTAAGGCTATAAGCTATAGCACCAGCGATGAGAGGTTGTCAAATGCAAACCGGGTATGTCAGGGTAAGCTCAAAGGTAAGGCTGCGCTGAGAAACCGCTCGGCATCTTCTATGACATACCACGCGGCCGAGGTACCCAATTATGAGGTTGACATAGGCAAGGGTGACAGGTTTAATGACTAGGAATGCAGCCCTTTTAGAAAGGAGGCCGGGGTTGCTATCCGGAGGGAAATCAAGGCAGGAAGGTTAACTGACAGCTGCCTCGCAGATCAGGGAGTTTGTCCTCGAGCAATTGCATAAGGTTGAATTATAAACGAAACTTCATGGCCAGTAAACATATAAGGAAGGTCGATACCCTGGCGCGATTGATGCGCTATATTTTGGGAACAAGGCCGGATGAATCCGGCCTTGTTCCAGATCGAGAGGGGTTTATCCCTATCAAGGAACTCCTCAAGGTCGTTCACGAAGAGCCTTCTATGGCCTATGTTCGGGAATCCCACCTCACGGAGGTTATCATTCAGGACAAGGAGGATCTCTTTGAGGTTGCCGAGAGGAAGATCAGGGCAAAAAAGAGGGGCTTTGTCCCCCTGGCTGAGGAAAGCGCCCTTTCGAGCCCTCCGAAGCTCCTGTTCAAGGGGGTCAAGAGAAAGGCATATCCGGCCGTGCTCACGCATGGGCTGGCGCCAGGCCCAGGGGATCACGTGGTAATGACGAGCGATCGAGATCTTGCCGCCCGAATCGCCAAGAGGCAGGACCAACGGCCAGTGATGGTTGAGATACGGGCACAGGCAGCCCGCGAGTCCGGGACGGCCTTTTTTGCCTTCGGGGACTGCCTCTATCTGGCGGATACGATTCCGGCCCGGTTTATCAACGGCCCACCATTGCCCAAGGATCTGCCCGAGCAAAGGGAGCCTGCCAAGACAAGGGAGGATTTTACGCCCGGGTCGTTTCTCCTCAACCTGGACAAGGATCACGATCCTCTGCGTCAAGACAAGGCCAGGAAAAAAAGGGGTTGGAAGGAAGAGGCGAGAAGGATCAGGAGAAAGAAACATGCCAGATGGGCTTGACGTTAAGAGTGTCCCTCGTTCCCGTAGAAAATGCCGTGAGGATATGGCATGAGCGAGGGGAGGATTATCGAATACATCGACCAGAGGAAGATTGTCACCGCGGTATGCCTCAAGGACAAAGCAAGCAAGCTCCAGCTTGTAACCTCCTCGAACCACGAGGCAAGCATCTCCCCCAAAAGAGCGCTCTTTGTCTCATCGATCTCCTTGCCCCTGACAAGATCGAGGGAGGAATTGGTGAGGGAGCTAAAGGCGATCGAAAAAAAACGCCTTGAGCTTATGGAAAGGGTCTCCGTTCATGAGCTTTGGGAGCTCACCCATGAGGAGAATAAGGCATTCTCCTTTGCTGACCTGGCCGAGCTTGCCTTCAGCACCCAGATCAGTGACGACCATATCTCTGCGCTGGTAAGGGCCCTGTTTGCCGACAGGATATACTATAAACTCAAAGACGACTGCTTTGTCCCACACACTCCCGAAAAAGTAGGGCAGCTAGCAAAGGCCATAGAGGCGGCTGAGCAACGGGAACGGGAAATCTCCCAAGGCGGGTGGTTCCTCAAGGAGTTGATCAATGGAAGAACCCCCGAGGACCCGCCGCTTAGGGAAAAGATTGTTGAAGTGCTCACCCAACTCGCCCTCTATGGAGAGGATGCCCCTGAGGTTAAGCTGGGCAAGGAGATGCTTTCACGAGCTGGGATAAAGGATATTGCTCAGGCCCACAACCTGCTCGTGACCCTCAAGGTATGGGATGAGGATGAGAATCTCGATCTCCACAGGCTCCACATACGGACCGAATTCACAGAACCTGTCCTGGAAGAGGCGGAGAGAATCGCGCAGGGGGAGCCGGATTTCTCGGGCCGGGAAGACTTGACCGGCCTGCCTATCTTTACCATTGATGGGCCCTTTACCCGGGACTTCGACGACGCCTTGAGCCTGGAGCCCATCGATAAAGGCTACAGGCTCGGTATCCACATCACCGACGTGACCCCCTTTATCAAGCCTGACAGCCCCTTAGACAGTGAGGCCTTTGCCCGGGCAAGTTCCATATACCTCCCGCTGACCCAGATACCCATGCTCCCCCCGAAGCTCTCCAATAATGCATTAAGCCTGGTGAAGGATGCCGAGAGACCGGCCGTCACGCTTTTTTACGATGTTGATACCAACCTGGATCTTGTCGGCTATCGTTTTTCCCGTACGGTTGTGAGGGTAGAAAAACAGCGTACCTACGATGAGGTCAACGAGATGTATCTGGAAGACCCTCTCCTTGTGGCCTTGTATCAGCTCACTCAGGCACTCAGGCAAAAGCGGGCCATGAACGGGGCAATGCTCATCCCCCTTCCGGAGATCAACTTCACCTTTGATGGCCAATCATGCCCACGGGTTGCGCTCATAGATCAAGACAGCCCCGCGAGGGTCATGGTGTCCGAATGCATGATTCTCTATAATTGGCTCGCGGCGAGGTTTGCCGCCGAAACAGGCGTACCTATCCTTTATCGCGGACAGGAACCCCCCCAAGAAAGGCTGTCCTTTGACGGATCTCAGTATATTTACTACGTATTTCAGCAAAGACGGAAAATTCGCCCTTTCTCCATAGATACGGCGCCGCAACCCCATAGCGGCATAGGGGTCGATGCGTATACCAATGCAACCTCACCGTTACGAAGATACATGGACCTGCTTGTCCAGAGACAAATCCTCTCCGGGTTCACATCGAAAAAACCGGTGTATGCCGAACCAAGGATAAAGGAGATGGGCATATCGGTTCAGCAGACCTTGAAGGATATAGCGCTAATGAAGAGGAACCAGATCAGGTATTGGGTTCTCAGGTATCTTGCCGAAAGGATCGGCGAGAGGCTCCCCGCCCTTGTGTTTCAAAAACTGAGATCCAAGTACCTCGTGATACTCACGGATCTGCTTTTCGTTGCCGAGCTTCCCCTGGTAACCATGCGGGAGTTATCGCCGGGAGAGCAAATAACCGTAACAGTGAAAAGATCTGATCCCCGAGCCGACATCCTGATCCTCGAGCTAGCCTCCTGATTCGCCCGTGAACTGACGGGTGTGGCAGAGGAAATCCAACCGACTGATGGCACTGGCGAGATTCATATGATCCGTATGTATACCTCTCCGAGATAGATCTCCCCTCTGGTGAGATCTATCCTCAGGGGGGCCATGCCTGCACCTGGTATCTCACCAACCATTATTGCCTTGCCGGGCATCAGCGAATCGCCGTTTGCCCTTATCTTGATCCTGTTTTCCCACCCCACATTACCGGTTACCGCCTCCACGGTGAGATAGTCATGCACAGAGGCCTCGATAGTCTCCCCCTTCTTTAGGGCATACGCCTGGTTGTTGAGCCTCACGATGAGAAACTCAAATGAGGGCTCGGCAATACGCACGAACATCGTACCCAGTATCTCCTTGCCGCGGGAGACCACAACCTTATAGAGCTCCCTTTTGCCGTGCAGGGAATAGCGCTCGAGAAGATCACGCGCCGTATCGATAGAATATCCCCTGTCCTCACCGGTGTTATCCTTCCAGTTTCCCACAAATCCCTTGAGGTTCACGATCACCTCAGGTTGCCGCGCTAGGCCCTCCGGCAGGATATCGATCACCTTGAGGCTGTCGCCTCGAAGGATCTCAAGGGTTCCACCGTTCTCAATGATCTGTTTCCTGCCCTCTGCCTCGATAATAAAACGGGTGACCCTTATATGGGCAGGGGTTCCTATGCACGGGCCCCCATCCCTGTTTGCCCGTATCGGTATCGTGGCAAATACCTTGTTGTCCTTTCTGATAAGAAGCTTTGTGTCCTGATGGATCGAGATGTCCTCTCGAAAGTCATTCAGGCTTCCATAACCGAGGACGTCCGCACTCAACCCCCTCTCATAATTGGCCTCCACGTGAGCAACGTTGATGGTATCACCAGGCATGATATGGAGTGCCTGCTGATCCGGGATCATGATCGGGATCTGCCCATTGATAGACACCACCAAGTACTTTAGTCCCGGCGGATCCAAAAATAACGGGGGATGTTCAGGTATGATACCGAAGAGCCTCATGAATGCGTTGATCGCCAGGTTGTGGTATCTCACCTTGAGATCAATGGAGGGCAAAAATTTAGAGGTCTCGATCCCGAATGCAGGGATATGATGTTTGGCAAGGGCGTAATAGGTAGCCGACTTCAGCTGTTCCCGATGGACACTCCCGGGCTCATCGGTACGGGTGTTGTTAAAATGGAACTTGTAGAGATCGTTGGCAATCTCCTTGTTTATCTCTTCTGCTACCTGTTTGGCCATCTCCCCCAATCTCAGCACCTCATCCCGCCCGGGTATCCTGTAGTCTTCGCAATCGGCAATGATCGATTGCCCGAATAGGTTCGGATTTCTCCATCGGCTCATGTAGGTGGGATAATAATAACCGGAGCCGTCGTGAAGGTTCAGCAGATAATCACTTTCGGCGATGAGCTCCTTGAGTATGGATACGATCTTATCGTCCATGCTCATCTGCTTGGGATGACCGTCGAATTTTCTGTTCATGTCCCCATGAGGTCCTCTGTGATTCAAGAGGATGGAGTAGAAATTCGCCCTTGGAACGACGATGAGCTTTCCCTTCATAAGGCTCATATCCGCATAGAGATCCGCGGAGAGAAATCCGCCTGGTTCATTCCCCTGAATCCCGCCGATCAGCATGAGGGTTTTCCCTGGTTTCTTGCCGTAAATCTTGTATACGCTCAATTCATAGGCCGTATTGGGGAAATACACGAGGTTCTCCCGTCTCGCCTGTGTTTCCGCAGGAAGTAACAGAATGAACAATTGGATGAGAAGAAAAAGGGGCAGGCTACCTGATCTCAGGGGGCATTGATCCATGCTATACCTCGACCACTTTCTTGAGGATCAACCCTCCATTTCTATCGTAGACCAGTATCTCAAGGATGAGCGGGTCATCGATCTCCTTATTCAGGGTATAATTCCCGGTGATTGTTCTAAATCTCTGGATAAAGAAACGTTGCCCCAGCCTGTAGTCAATGGGCTTGCCGTTTTTGAGCACGACGCTTGGATAGACCCAAACCTCTGGAGCCTCCGAGCCCTTCACCCTCGCAAGCACAAAGATATACCCGCCGATAGGTTCCTCTTGCGGCTGTGTATTGACGAGCTTAAAATTCACCTGAAGCGCGGTACGGTCCCTCTTTACCTTGAGGTCATTGATATCCACCACTTTTGGGAAGGAGGATTCAGTGTAGTCAACCGTGGCCATTGGTTCAGGGGTTTGTTCCTTTCCTTCCTTGAGGTACTCGCTCAGCAGGACGATATGTTGTCTGGATCTCTCAAGGGCCTCCCTTGTCTTGGCAAGCTCCCCGGTGAGAGCGGCAATAGTGTCTGCCTGCATCGTGGTGGTCCTCGCGGCAGAGAAGTACGCATTGGTCAAAAAAATAGTCGCCACGATATAGAAGAGAAGAAAGAGGGATGCGCCCATGAGAAGTCGCAAGGATACCTTCACGGTCCTCACCTTGCCCATCCTCTTAAAGATCATGATGGTGAGGCGGTTGTTCCCCTTGGAGCGTCCCTTTACCTTGCTTTTCCGCCTTTCAATGGCACCCACGTCTCGCTCTTGATCCTCCATCTTTCATCCCTCTTCACGATTTGGAGCGTTTTTCTTCCGTAATCATAGTGCCTATCAGAGCTATACTCCTGGTCGAAGTGCACGATTGCCCTCTCCGATGATATGAGTTTTATCCTGAGATCGCGCACCTCAACGCGTATCCTGCGGTATTTCCCGTTGAGCTCGGCTTTATGCCTTCTCCACCCGTCTCTATCGAGGCCACCGGAGAAAAAATCCTCCGCATAGGCAGCCATGTATCCCTCGAGATCTTTCTCCTGCCAGGCCTCTTGCCAGCCGGTTATAAACCGTTCAATGGATGGTGCCTCCCTCTTCCTTGCAACCTCAGCGGAAACCTTGGCTGCGAGCTCCGTTTTTTTCGTGAAGAACTCATAGGTAATCTTCCATTCGGGGCTCTTCTTCATGAGATATAATCTCTTCACGCCATTGCTGAAAAACCTATCGGCTCTGTAGGTTTGCATAAACCTGGCCAAGACAACGCCATTCTCCCGCAATATCTGGAGGCCGTCTATCCTTATATCTATTCCGCCATACTTCTCGCTCAAGTGCTTCTTATGGGCGCGCCACTGATGCCAATCTTTTCCCTGTGAAACAAAGTCCTTCCCGTAAAACGACATGTACCCCTCAACCCGGCTCTCTTTCCAGGACTTGAGCCACTCTATCACCAATCTCTTGAGCTCAGCGCCCTCCCTTTGAAGCATCTCCTCTTCGACGAAGTTGATCTTCTGGGTTATGATGATCGGCGTTTGCCCTTCGTGAATATATCGAGACAGATCGAGGATATCCTCGTTCCTGAACACAACGCAGCCGTTGGTGTCCCGTGGCTTGAGAGGCTCGTTGGCGCCGTGAATCCATATCCCATAGCCCATCCTCCCCAATTCCCGATCCATGGGATTTGGGTAGTCAATCGGAAAGGCACGGACTCCGTATCTAGATGCCAGCTCCTGCTCTTTGAATGAATTGGTCACATAATAGATCCCCTCGGGCGTTCTCTTATCGTTTCGTGCGCTCTTCGGCCCGGTCCTCTCTCCCGTAGAGCAGGGGTAGGTCCGAAAGGGATGGGAAAGGTCGGTGCTTCGGTAAAGGTAGGCCTTCTGGGATGCTTTCTCAATCAAGAGGGCCTGGCCCGGATTTTGGGGCGAGAGATAGAGGAAGGGATCGGGTATAAGGCCTTTGGCATGATTCCCAAGGGGTACCGGTCCCATGACGGAAGGCCCTCCGGTATGAGCAAAGGCGATAACAGGCGCCAGGAATATGATCCCCCACAGGGCTGCGTATTGAAGCAGTGAGGCATACCCCGTACCGGACAGTCTCCTGTGTGCATGCCTGATTGTTCCGAAGGCCGATAAAAGGGCAGAGGCGAGGAAAAGGCACGCCAGAGGTATTAGTGTAACGACTCTACCGTCCAAACACCCGTGCAAAGATCTCCTCCACATGCTTGAGGTGATAGCCCAAGGAAAATAACTCCTCTAGCTCAGGCTCGTCAAGGTAGCTCCGAATGGCAGGATCATCCAAAAGGAGCTGCTTGAAGCTGTGTCCTATATTCCATGCCTCAAGCGAGATCCTTTGGGTGAGAGCATAGGCCTCCTGCCGTGCACACCCCTTGGCGATGAGGGCTAACAGAACCTGTTGAGAAAAGATCAATCCCTTCAGCCTGTTGAGGTTTGCAGCCATTACATCCTCGTACACCACGAGATTTTGCATAATCCTTGTCAACCGATTCAGCATGTAATCGATAAGGATGGTGCTATCCGGTGCGATCACCCGTTCCACAGAGGAATGGCTGATATCGCGCTCGTGCCACAAGGGGATATTCTCCATGGCTGCGATGCAATTCGACCGCACAAGCCGGGCAAGACCTGAGAGGTTCTCAGAACCGATGGGATTCTTCTTGTGCGGCATGGCCGATGAACCTTTTTGCCCTGGCGCGAATGCCTCTTCCACCTCTCCCACCTCAGTCCTTTGGAGGTGCCGTATCTCCAGCGCGATCTTCTCGATCGAGCCAGCGAGAATGCCCAGGGATGTAAAGTATTGTGCGTGTCGGTCCCTTTGAATTACTTGGGTGGATACCTCCGCCGGCTTCAACCCCAGCCGAGCGCAGACATACTCCTCAATCCGTGGGGATATATTGGCAAAGGTCCCCACAGCCCCTGATATCTTCCCGTAGCTGATCACCTCCAGTGCCTGCTCGAGCCTTGTCATATTCCGCCTCATCTCGCTGTGCCAGAGGGCGAGCTTGAGGCCGAAGGTAGTAGGTTCAGCATGGATTCCATGGGAGCGCCCGATCATTGCCGTGTTTTTATGCTCAAAGGCACGCCGCTTCAGGACATCCAGAAGTCCCTGGAGGTCTTCAATGATGATCAGCATCGCCTCCTTGAGCTGGAGGGCGAGCGCTGTATCCAGGATATCCGATGAGGTGAGACCTAAGTGGATGTAACGGGCATTAGGGCCAACGCTCTCCTCCAAATTCGTTAAGAAGGCGATGACATCGTGCTTTACCTCTTTCTCGATCTCATCGATCCTCTCAACGGAAAAGGCGGCCCTCTCCTTGATCGTTTCAACTGACTGGGCCGGGATCATCCCCACGTTTGCCATGGCCTCGCATACGCATAGCTCGACCTCAAGCCACTTCTGGAACCGGTACCGGGGCTCCCAGATCTTTCCCATCCTCGGAAGTGTGTAACGCTCAATCATGTATCTCTTCTCCTGAGAAGCTCAATGCAGAGCATGGAGATGTCTTTTTTGCCCTCCCCCCCTCCCCTGTATTTGGGGGAAAGGGGATAGCCATCATACAGAACTATTTCGGAAACAGTCAAAACCCTGAAGGCAAACGCCGGTATTATGTGCTACAATACATAAAAGATGATCTTTTATAGACCAACTTGGCTCCAAAATCAAGAGCAAAGAAAATCATATTCCAGATGCTTCTGGAAAAATTTCCCCTTTGTCTTGCGCCTTTTCCCTTAGTTGCGCTGCCCTCGTTCATGGCGTTGTGGTTATTGTTCAGTTTTCTCTTGACATAAGTACGCAGATTTTTGAACTTAGTATCTCTCATCCACTCTATGTATTGAAAAGCTGGGGGCCTGGAATTGATTGTTTTGTAAAAAGCTCCACTATGCCGATGCGTCGGCATTATAGTGGAAAGTAACTTTGATGGTTTCGTAAAAAGTCACCAACATCGTCACTCCGGCGTAAGCCGGAGTCTATAACCTATTGAAAACACTGGATTCCGGCTTTCGCCGGAATGACGGAAAAATCGAAAAACCGACTTTTTACGAAACCATCAACAATGAAGGGAGAATGATGAAAACAATCGCTATCATCTCGGCAACAGTCCTTTTCCTTGTTTCGGCAGTCCTTTCTGCTGCCGCCTCTGATATCCTCACCCTGGAAGAGAGTATCAAGATCGCCTTAGAGCGGAGCTTAGCGCTTCGATCAGCAGAGGAAGAGATAAGGGCCAAGGAATTTGAAGAGCGTTCGGCACGGGCGGATTTCTATCCGAAGCTGAGCGCCGGCTACTCCTATACCAGGATCGATACGAGCACGGTGAATGATGCCAAGTATACAACCTATACCTATACTCCGCCGAACACCTTTACCCCAAGGCAGGTCTCTCCTCTCGATGTCAATACTTACGCATGGAACGTTACCGCCACCCAACCCCTTTTCACCGGGTGGAGGCTGAGGACACTGCGGCAGTTGGCCTCCCTGGGTGTTGATACCGCCACGATCCAGAAGCAGACCGCTATCCATGACCTGGTCGTGGATGTCAAGGTGGCCTATTTCGGGATCCTCAAGGCCGAGAAGCTCGAGAACGTGGCTGTCCAGGCGGTTGAGCAATTGGAGGCCCACCTGCGGGTAGCGCAGGCCTTCTACGATGAGGGGATCATCGCCAAGAACGAGCTCCTCCAAACAGAGGTTGAGATGGCCCAGGCCAGGCAGAACCTCATCAAGGCGGAAAATGCCGTCGAACTTGCGAAATCCCTCTTTAACAAGCTGTTGCGGAGGGGGCTTGATTCAGAGGTAAACATCGAGGACATACCCGAGTACCGCGCTATCCCCCTGAGTCTTGAGCAATGTCTGGAGAATGCCGAGCTCTCGAGGACCGAGATCAAAGAAGTCTCCTTGAATATCCTTGCTGCCGAAAAAGGGGTGGCATTGACCAAGAGCACCTACTACCCGACGGTTGCCTTGGCAGGAACCTATAGCAGGGAAAGCGATGAACCCCTGCTGGGAGCCGATCCGGGTGAAGACGCCGATATCTGGGCCCTGGCGATAAAGGCAGAGTGGGTCTTCTGGGAATGGGGGAAGAGCAAGAACGATGTATCAGCCTCCAAGGCAAAGGCGGCACGGGTGAAATACCTGTTCACGGAGCTCAAGGATTTGATTCAGCTCCAGGTCAAGGATGCTTACCTGAATGTGCGCGAAGCGGAGAAGAACATCCACGTGGCGCAAACAGCCGTCATTCAAGCCGAGGAGAATTTCAGGATGAATGAGGAGCGCTACAAACAGCAGGTCGCCACCTCAACTGATGTCCTGGATGCTCAGACCCTTCTCACCCAGGCCAGATCGAACTACTTCAATACCTTGAGCGAACACAAGATCGCCTGGGCTCAACTCGAAAGGGCTATGGGAACAGGGTTCAAAGGTTCAGAGGTTCAAAGGTTGGAACGTTGAACATCTGAACCGGGAACCTCATCCATGCACAATATTGCGGAAGGGTTCGATGCGGAGACAAATGCGGAGTTTGTTCGCTTTCTTCGGTACGCAAAGCGCTCTTGCACTGAAGTCCAAACCTGCCCGCCATTAGCTGCGCTTCAGGCGCTGGCAGGCGGGGCCAGCATTACGTGGCGCTGGATCAACAGTACATAACGAATGCCGAGTTTCAGGAAGTGTATGATCATGCTGCACGCACCCACGCAGCCATCCGAGGCTTCACCCGCCTGCCATGCGAGATCTGCGAACATATGGAAAACATAAGTTATTGGAGCTGTTCAGCGCATACTCGGGTAAACATGTCGTTATTAAGGCGTGAGCGGGCAGGTCAAATACTTAATAGATTACGAAAAAGACAAAAAATCCTAAACCCCTAACCCTTGAACCTTGAACCCCTAACCCTTGAACCTCTGAACCTTAAACCTCTGAACCTTGAACCTCTGAACCTTGAACCCCTAACCCCTAACCAATCTTATCGATCTTCCAATCCTCTATCTCAACGGCAAGGGATCTCTGAAGCAGCTCTATGGAAACGACCACCTTATCGGACTTCCCCTTGCGCTCCAGATAGTATCCGGTGAGGCCCTTGAGAGGTCCTTCCATGATCATAATCGTATCTCCCTCAGTGATATATGCCTGGTTCCTGATCGTTCTATCGGTTCCATCTAATATCCGGAGGGATGTTATCTCCTCATCCTTGACCGGAACCGGTTTTCCCTCAATACCGATTATCCTCACCACCCCGTAGGTTTTGATTATATCCCAATATTGGGTGGGATTCAGGTCCGTGTGCACAAATAGGTAGCCGGGCAAAAGCGGCACCAATATCCTTTTCCTGCGGTCCTTTCTCCGGCTCATGACCTCAACCTTAGGTAGAAAGGTTTCGATCATCTTGTTTCGAAATCCCTGGAGCGCCACCTCCTCGTGCCGGCTCCGTGCATGGATGGCGTACCATCGTGGTTGGTTTTCCACGTTATGCTTATTTGCTGTATTCATAGCCTTGATGGGATCGCCGTCTTTACCTTGCTAATTTCCTGTAGCTTGCTACAGGGTTACTGTGTAGTTCCTCCCCCTTGATGGGGGAGGCTAGGTGGGGGTGGCAAAATCTCTGTTCACCGGATTATATGGCCGAACCTCTTCCAGTGGGGCCAGGACCAATAGATGATCATGGCCTTCCCCTTTACCGATTCCATCGGCACAAACCCCCAGTACCTGCTA
>Ga0307422_1001616_pt1 | contig 11645 bp, 10 predicted proteins | sample SalMarWE160290MG_FD_202153 | JGI IMG/M metagenome (GOLD analysis project Ga0307422, IMG submission 202153) | Salt marsh sediment microbial communities from the Plum Island Ecosystem LTER, Massachusetts, United States - WE1602-90 | ecosystem: Environmental > Aquatic > Marine > Intertidal zone >...
ATGCGCAACTATAGGGCGCACGAGGCTCCGAAGGGCTTCCCGATTTCGCAGATCCTGAACCTGTTCCGGCCGAGTTCAACGGAAGCCGACAGCGACCGCAATGATCGTATGCGGACGCGGTCGCAGAAAGATGAATGGCGCGTGCTTGCCGTGGAGGGGATGTGGTTCCAGGATTTGTGGACCTATGATTTCAGGCGCACCGAAATGTGCGTGATTCCTTACGGCACTCAAGAGGGGGAAATATCGTTTTGCGCATACAATACCGGTATCGGATGGCGCCAGATCGTCGAAAAAATGCATCGGACCGCAAGCCTTGCGGAGTGGCATCGGACGCATGCAAGGCACGAAATCTATGCGAAGGGAAGGTCGGTGGAATTGCGCACCACTGAGCATCATCTTGTCGTTCCTCCTCATGACCATGCCGTCAATCCCCAGGAGGAGCCCTCGGTCGAGGAGGAATCCACGGTCCCGGGCAAATCGGCGAGATAAGACCGTCCTGATCGGCAATTATCGGACATGATCTACACGATTGGACAAATTGCGGCGTTGCTGGGGCTGGAATTCCAGGGCGAAAGCACGCGCCTGCTTCGAAGGGTGGCCGCGCGGGAAACCGCGGACGATAGTTCCCTGATATTTGTAGAAGACGAAGGGCGCAAAGTTTTTCTCTCCGAAGCCCCCCAGGCGGCGTGTGTTGTGGCTTCGAGAGCTTCCGTGCCCGAAGGAATCAATGCGATTTTCTCGGAGCATCCAAAACTCGATTTTTCCCGGGCCGCCGCCTATCTGCATCCGCCGCCGAAAAGCCGGGGCACGCGGCATCCCTCGGCATATGTCGATCCGGAGGCGGAAGTAGCCGACGATGCCGAGTTGGGGCCCTATACAATAGTGGAAGCCGGAGCCCGCATCGGCGGGGGCTGTATTTTGCAGGCGGGCGTAATTGTGGGAAGAGGATGCAATCTGGGCAAGGAGTGCATTCTGCATCCAGGCGTCGTTCTTTATCCCGGTGCGAGTCTCGGCGACCGTGTGATTCTTCACGCGGGTGTTGTGATAGGCTGCGATGGCTTTGGGTATGTTTTCGACGGGCGCCGGCACTTGAAATTCCCTCAGGTGGGCGGCGTGGCGCTCGAGGACGACGTTGAAATCGGCGCCAACACGACGATCGACAGGGGATCCCTCGGAACAACGCACATCGGTTCCGGCACCAAGGTGGACAACCTGGTGCAGATTGCCCACAACGTGGATATAGGGAAGCATGTCGTCATCGCCGCCCAGACGGGGATATCCGGGAGCACGGTGATAGAGGATTTTGCCGTCATCGGCGGCCAGGTGGGATTTGGCGACCATGCTCGCGTAGAGCAGGGCGTGATCATCGGGTCCAAGTCGGGTGTTCTTCCGGGAAAAATTGTGCGCAGCGGCGATGTCTATTGGGGCGTGCCCGTGCGTCCTCTGCGCGAATACAAGCGGCTGAATGCGATTTTCAGCAGGCTTCCGGAAATAAAGGCCGGCGTGGATGCGCTGAAAAAGGAAGTCGCGGAGCTGCGGCAGAAATTGCAGAAATAAAATCGAACAAGCGCTCCGGAGATTCTCGGGCTGGTTCCGGGCAATCAAAACCAACCCGCGGTTTGGCGTCGAATGGTTCAAGAAAGCAGGCAGGAGGACATGGCGCTGCAGCGGCTCTGCCGTTCCGTACTGCAATCCGCCTTCCCGGCATTCCGGAGCGCGCAGATAAGCGCGTGTTTCTATCCCTATATTGGATTAACGCACACAATACGCCGCAAGGGATCTTCGTGGCGGATCCGCATCAGCGACCATTGCCGAAACGCGCCCGTGCCTGCACTGGAGGCCATTATCGTCCTATTGGGCAGCAAGGTGACGCGGCGGAAACCTCCGTCCCGGTATCTTGAAACCTATAGGAATTACAGCAAAGAGGCCTCCATCGTTAAAGCCGTTCGGGAACGCCGCCTTCTTAGAGGCAGGAAGCTCATCGCAAAAGGGGCTCCCTCCTTCCATGCGCTGGAGGATATCTGCCGGGAGATCAACGGCCGCTATTTTGACAACCGCGTCCATATCGCGAGAATCGGCTGGGGGATGCGCAGAAGCTGGAGTCGACTGGGGCACTATGATCCGGTGCATCGCACAATAATCCTAAGTCCCGTGCTGGACGCTGCGGAAGTGCCGGGCTTTGTTGTGCGCTATATTGTTTATCACGAAATGCTCCATGCCGTTTTCGAAGACGACCTGCCGGGCGCGGCAAACCGCCACCATCCTTATCCGTTCAGGCGGGCCGAAGAAGCCTATCCCGACTTTGCGAGGGCAAAGGAATTTCTCCGGGAATATTGCAGGCGGCGGGCCAGCCGCTGTTGAAACTCGAAGACGGCGCGGCTTGAAATATGATATAAAAACGGTTCTTTTCCGGCCGGACCGTTCACGGAGGGTGCGGCCGAAAGCAGGCGGCTTATGAAGTGCATCCTATGCAATCAGAGGAAAGCAAAAAGGCTGTGCCCCGCAAAGGGCGGGCTCATCTGCGCACAATGCTGCGGCGAAAAGCGCGTTCTGCAGATCGAATGTCCGGAAAACTGCGGGTATCTCAAGGCGGCTCGCGAGCGTGAATTGGCAGATCACAGCAAACGCCTGCAGAATATGGATCCAGGCGACCAGGGAAGAAACAAGAAAGCGCTTCAGGATTACGGGGATGTGATTGCGCATCTGGAATACGTTCTAGCACACTACCGGCTGTCGGTGCGAAGTCTCAAGGATAAGGATGTAATCCGGGCGGCGGATGTTTTGCTTTCCACCTACCGGACCGAGGACAAAGGGATCCTTTATGAAAATTCTTCCGATGATCTTCGGATCGAATCCCTGCGCCGCGAGTTGCATAAAGTTGTAGAGTCCTATCGAAATCCGCAGGGAGCTGAAGGCAATGCAATCCTAGATCCCAAGAACAATCGTTTGCCGCTTCGCGCCGCCATAGATTGCATGGGATACCTTCGCTCTATGGCTGCGGCATATCTGCAGGATCGCCGCTCGGATTCGGGCTATCTTGATTTTCTGGCCCGCATGGTTCCGAGGGAAGAAAAGCGGCGTTCCATCGTTCTGCCATAGAGAGGCCTATGAATCTGGCTCGCTATAAATGTGATCCCGAAGTTTTGATAAAGGCGGTCCGGGATTTCCGCAGAAAGCGCATTCTTGTGCTGGGGGATTTGATCCTTGACCGTTTTATTTTCGGGGGCGTATCGCGGATCAGCCCCGAGGCGCCCGTGCCGGTTGTGGAGATCGAAAGGGAAAACACTTCTCTGGGAGGCGCCGCAAACGTCGCTGCCAATATCCGAAGCTTGGCAGCGGTTCCTATCCCCATAGGAATTCTGGGCGGAGACCTTGAGGGGGAGCGGCTCCGGGAAGAATTTCGTTCGATCGGCAGCCCGATCAACGGCTTGTTAACGGTTAAAAACCGCCCGACAAGCACAAAGACGCGAATAATCGCGCATCATCAGCAGGTTTGCCGCACCGATCGCGAAGATCGCTCTCCGCTGCCGCCGCCGATGCAGTCCCGAATAGCGCAAAAGTTCAGGGCGGCTCTTCCGGGAACGGATGCCGTCATTGTCTCCGATTACGCCAAGGGTCTGGTTTCTCCCTCCCTGCTTAGGCGGATATTGCCTCTCGCGAAGGCGGCGGGAAAAATTATCTGCATCGATCCCAAGATAAGCGATTTTACCGTCTACAAACCCGCAACGGTCATGACGCCCAATACGCTTGAAACAGAGCGCGCTTCAGGGATCCCCATTGTGGAGACCCGGGACCTTGTCCGAGCCGGAAGGAAAATTCTGGAGGATTCCGGCATCCAATACCTTCTGATCACCCGGGGAGAGGATGGCATGGCGCTTTTCGAGGACAACCGCACCGTCACGCATATCCCTACTGTGGCCAAAGAAGTATTTGATGTGACCGGCGCGGGCGATACGGTAATTTCCACACTGGCGCTGGGCCTTGCAACCGGCCTTACGATTTTGGAAGCGGCCATTCTTTCGAATATTGCGGCCGGAATCGTTGTCGGGAAACTGGGGACCGCTTCCGTCGCTCCGGAAGAGCTTATCGCCGCCGTGCGCCGCATGTGACGGAATAGACTTGGCGGAGGCCGGCTTTTCATGCGTCGTCGGCGGCTTATCCGGCGACGCGGATAACGGCGTTGGGTTCCTTGATTTTCCCTTGTTTCAGCCGGATCATGGCGTTCTGGCATTCCTCGAAGGGGTATACCTCCGTTCCCATGCGGACATCGATCCTTGCGGCCAGGGAGAGAAATTCCCGGGCGTCGGCGATGTTGACATTGTATAGCGTCCTGAGGTCGCGCCCCCAGAAATTACCGGCATAATTGCGGATCTCGATATTGGACATGGATACCGGCGCGAGCACCACCACGCCGCCGATATTTACCTGTCTGAGCGCAGGTTCCACCAGCGAGCCCGATGCAGGAAATACGATTGCGGAATCAAGCATCTCCGGCATGCTCGACCTCGAGGAATCGCCGGCCCATACCGCGCCGTGTTTTCGAGCCCGTTCGAGGTTTGCTTCGGAGCGGCTGCTCACATATACATGGAGCCCCATATGGCGCGCGGCTTTGATCACGTAATAGGCTGTCGGACCGAAACCGTAGAGGCCGATATTTTCCCCCGCCTTCGCATCGGTCAGCCGAAAGGCGCAATAACCGGCAACGCCGGGGCACATGAGAGGGGCGATCTCCTCGTCGGGAAGTTTCAAATCTCCTATGGGCAGGGCGGCGTAATCACGCACCAGAAGGTATTCCGCCAGCCCCCCGTCCAAATCCCAGCCGGTTGCTTCAAAGGCGGGGCAATAATTTTCCCGGCCGGCAAGACAATGTTTGCAAACTCCGCATTTTCCCCCGAACCACGTGACTCCTACTTTGTCGCCTTTCTGAAATCCGGTTACGCCCTCTCCTAATTCGTCCACCACACCCACGACTTCGTGGCCGAGCACGAGAGGCGTCTTCTTCAGCGGGAGATCGCCCTCCGCAATATGGAGATCCGTGCGGCAGAGACCGCAGACGAGAACCTTTACGCGCAGTTGGTGTTCGCCCGGGCGCGGGATAGGAAGATCGACAAGTTCCAGGGGATTATGCTCAATGGGCGTTTGCTTTTTGAGGATCCATGCTTTCATAAGGCCGTCTTATGGCAAAAAACAAAAAAGCAGACTATATTCCCGGCGTCGGAATTCGTCAAGAAGGATCCCTGGAAGCGGACGGGATGCGATAACGGACAAAGAGATTGATTTGAAGGGGCGCTCGATTTTCGGCTTATATGATTTTCACGGATCCGTACAGATCCCGCACCGTCTCATTGGCGTCCCGGCGCAGTATGTTAACCGCAGAAGAAAGGCGCTCAAGAATATCATGGGGGGGTGTGCCGTCTTGCTCTTTGTCCCGCGCCGCCAGATCTCCGGCAAATCCATGGATGAATACACCGGTTTTAACAGCCTCGCCGGCGGGCAGCCCGAGGCTGGTCATGGCGGCAATGGTTCCCGACAGAACTTCTCTGGAAACAGCCGCGGCGGATTTGCCGCTGGTATTGATAATTACCTTCCCGTCGGGGAATCCAATCAGAGAAGGGAACCCTTTGAGCACCATAATAGCGTTCAAATCCACCGCGGTTTTCTGGATGGCGGGGATCGGTTCGGCGGTGATTTCGGAGATTGCCGTCCCGCATATTTCGGACATTTCGCCGGCATTCAGGATTAATATTGAAGCAGCCGATCTCTTTTTCAATACTTCGACGTTTTTCGCAACGCCCGCCGCGCCCATGCTTTGGACCAGCAGCGGATTTTTGATCTCGGCCGCGATGCGCCGCAAAAGCTCGCGGGTTTCTTCTTCCCGGACTGATTCGAATCCGAATAAGACGAAATCCGCCTCTCCGCCGAGCTTCAGAAGCTGCTCCGCATTGCTCATCGCCAGCCCGCCGGATTCCGTCTCGCGCTGGGGGGCCGGGACGATTTCGCCGCCTAACGGAGGCAAAAACGGCGTGGCGGAGCGGGGAAAAGCAAGGCGGACGGGTCCGGCTCCGCATTTGAGCAGGGACAAAGCTGCAAGGGCGGAAGAACCAAAGGAATCGGCTGTGCCGGCTATGAGCAAAACGCCGCCCGAGGAATCGGCATATCCGCCGATCTTGGACTTTGGAAGCAGGGCGGGTTCGTTAACCTGCACTGCGATGTTTCCCGCCTCCTGAAGCGAGGGCGGAAATGATATATGGGTGACGAATAAACGTCCCGCCAAATCGGCTCCCGGGTAAAGCAGATTGCCGCGCTTGGGAAGCCCGAAGGTCACCGTATAATCGGCGCGAACCGCACAACCGCGGACCTGGCCGGTGTTTCCATCGACGCCGGAGGGGATATCCACGCTGAAGACCGTTTTCCCCGAACGGTTTATGAGTTCTATGATCTCTTCATACTGCCCTTTTACGTCGCGCATAATTCCCGTTCCCAGCAAGGCGTCCACGACCGCGTCGCATTGCTCTAATGCTCGTGCTACGCTGTCGGTGGGGGGCTGCGCGGCTATCTCGGCTCCGCCGCGGGAGAGCATTTCGTAATTCATCGCGGGGGCGTCGTCATATTTGTTTTTATCGCCGAAAATAAAGATCTGTACCTTTCCGTGGCTGGATAGAATTTTGCGCGCGGCTACGAGTCCGTCGCCGCCGTTGTGGCCGAGGCCGCATAGCACCACAAAACGCTTGTTTCTGACGCCGAACTCGTTTTGGATTGCGTAATAAACCGCCTCGCCGGCGTTTTCCATCAATATGGACGCCGGGATGCCGAATTCTTCAATGGCGCGGCGGTCTAATTGTCTCATTTCTTCAACGGTGCTGACTTTCATGATCCTCTCCGGCATTGTCTTGTTCCAATTTTTCATCTCGATGATGCTTCAACGAAAGCGAAAGAAAAAGAATACGCTTTTAGCACCGCTTCTTTTTCAGTTCCAGGACAATTTTATCATCCGTTTTTTCGCTCGGCCGGATTTTTCCGCCCAGGCAAAGGGCTTCGCGCTTGACATCCCGCTAAAAATCAGCCGGATATGGAAGCCGGAATGGTTCTCGCATAGCCGTTAAAAAGACAGCCGGCTTCATTTTTCTTTCTACTGGCTCCTTGCTTCTTGCTCCTGTCTTTTTGTTTCCTTATTTTTTGTTTCTGACCCAAGCGAAATTCTCCCAGCGTAGCGAACAACGACGCAAATGAGGTAAACTTGAACCGGCGGAACGGATTTTTGCCGGACCGGGCGAAGCAAATGATCTAGGAAAGCGTTGGAGGCCGATGATGATTCCCAAAAGATTTGCACTCTTCAGTTCTGTTTCCGTGGCGTTCGTATTTCTGTCTGCGGCGTCGTGCAACCGGGTAGAGACGGAAACGAATCCGCTTTTGGCGGAGTTCGAAACTCCTTTCGGTGTCCCGCCCTTCGAGGCGATCCAGCTTGATTATTTCAAGCCGGCGTTCTTGGAGGCGATGAGATTGGAGCAGCAGGAAATTGAAAAAATAGCCGGAAATGCCGGAGGCCCCACATTCGAAAACACAATCGAGAAATTGGACGGGTCGGGACTGGTTTTAGCGCGGGTTCAGTCTGTTTTCCAGAATTTGAATGAATCGGCCACCAGCGAGAGAATGCAGGCTTTGGCGAAGGAGCTGGCGCCGCTGCTCTCCAAGCATGCCGATGACATATATCTCAATGAAGCGCTCTTTGCACGAATCAAGGCGGTGTACGATCAACGGGAGGCGCTCAATCTCGAATCGAGCCAAGATCGGCTGCTCGAAGAAATTTATAGGAGCTTCGTCCGAGGCGGAGCCGGCCTGACGGCTCCCCAAAAGGAGAGATTCAGGAAAATCAATGAAGAGCTTTCGCTGCTCAGCCTGCAGTTCGGAGAGAATCTTCTCAAAGAGGCAAAGCGGTTCAAACTTGTTCTGGAAGACAGGGCTGATCTCGCCGGTTTGACCGACCCTCAGATTTCAGCGGCGGCCGATGCGGCAAAGGAAGCGGGGTTGGAAGGGAAGTGGGTTTTCACCATCGATAAATCTTCTCTTATCCCCTTCCTTCAGTTTTCCTCAAAGCGCGAGCTGCGAAAGAAGATGTTCCAGGCGTATGTGGAGCAGGGAAATCACGGCGACGAGTTGGACAACAAGGATCTGATTAAGAAAATCATTGCCTTGAGAATAGAAAGGGCGAAAATTCTCGGCTTCGAGACGCATGCGGATTTCGTCCTGGACGTCAACATGGCTAAGAAGCCGGAGGCGGTTTACGAGCTGCTGGACAAACTATGGAAGCCCGCGCTTGAAGCGGCCAAGGAGGAGGCGGGAGAACTGGAAGCGCTGCTGAAAAAGGACGGGGCGGGAAATGAGCTGGAGCCCTGGGATTGGTGGTTCTACGCCGAGAAGCTCAGGGATAAAAAGTACAATCTCAGGGAGGAGGAGCTGCGCCCCTACTTTGAATTGGAGAATGTGCGCAAAGGGGCGTTCGATGTGGCCTCAAGGCTTTACGGCATTGAGTTCGTGGAGCGCAAGGACCTCCCGCGCTACCACAAAGACGTTCGCGTGTTCGAGGTGCGCGAAGCCGATGGGGAGCACATCGGCGTTTTGTACGTCGACTACTACACGCGGACGGGAACCAAGCGCGGCGGGGCCTGGATGAGCTCGTTCCGCAAGCAATGGGGCAAGGGAGAGGGTAAAACCGCGCCGATAATAATAAACAACTGCAATTTTCAGAAACCGGCAGAAGGCCGGCCCTCTCTTCTGAGCTTGGATGAAGTGGAAACCTTATTTCACGAGTTCGGCCACGGTCTGCACGGGTTGCTCTCGGAAAGCGAATACCGGACGTTGTCGGGCACTGCGGTTGCGCGCGATTTTGTCGAACTGCCCTCTCAAATAATGGAAAACTACGCCCGGGATCCCGAAGTGCTCAAGATCTATGCACGGCATTACGAGACAGGAGAGCCCATGCCCGGCGGGCTTATCGAGAAGATCGAGAAATCGGCTTATTTCAACCAGGGTTTTGCCACAGCCGAGTATTTGGCGGCCTCCTACCTCGACATGGACTGGCATACTCTCGAAGAGCCCCCGACGGTCGATCCCATGGAATTCGAAAACCGTTCCTTGAAGAGGATCGGCCTTATTCCCGAGATCGTCGTGCGCTATCGGAGTCCGTATTTTCAACATATATTTTCCGACGCGTTCGGGTACTCCGCGGGCTATTACAGCTACGTCTGGGCGCAGGTGCTCGATGCGGACGCATTCGCCGCGTTTAAAGAAACAGATGTTTTCGACAGGGAAAAGGCCGCGGCCTTTAGAAAGCATATTCTCTCAGCCGGGAACACGGAAGATCCGATGGTGCTTTACAAGAGGTTCCGCGGCAAGGAACCCTCCATTGATGCGCTTCTTCATCGAAAAGGCTTCGACAATTAGGCTCGCGTCGGCCTGATGCCGCGGCGGAGTTGGACTTGGCTTTCCGCAATGGGCCAAGTTCAAGCTTCGGCGCGGGGATCTTCGTTTGATTGAGTGCGCTCCAGAATGCGCTCGCATGCCTCGGCGACTTTCTCGACCGTAATGTCGAGTATGCACCTCGGGCGGCCAAACGCAGCGCAGGTGTATCCGGGACATGGAGCGCACGGGAAATCCAAACGTACAGCCTCGTAAATAGTGGCCCAGGGATGCCATGCGTGAAAGTCCGAGGATCCCCAGATAACGACAACGGGCTTTTTCAAAGCGGAGGCGGCATGCGTCGGTCCGCTGTCATTGCCGATGAAGAGGCGGCATCCTTCAATCAGAGCGAAAAGGTCCATGAGGTTCAGGTCCGACCAATAAACATGGCGTTCGGAGGCCTTTTCCCGAATCTTCTGCAGGGTCGCAGCTTCGTGCGGCGCAGAGGTATAGATCACGGGCAATCCGTAGCGTTCAGAAATCCAATCGCCCAGGCGGGCGAACTTTTCCGGCTCCCATTGCTTTGTTGCAAGGGTAGCGGTCGGTTGAATCAGAAAGTATCGGGAAAACCCCAGCCGGGCAAGGCGCCTTCGAACGCGTTCGCGGGCCTCTCCATTCACATGCAAGGAACCGGCAGGTTCGTGTGGAACGGGAATCCCCAGCCAAAGGACGGCGGCGAGCTGATGTTCTACGGTATGAAGCGGACTCCGTCGCCAGATGTCCGTGGAGGGCGGAATTCGAGCATTGTAGATCCAGGAGCCGCGGTGGTTTTTCTCGCCCAATCGCACTTTTGCGCCGCTGGCGATGGTAAACAGCATGGACGTAGTTCCGCCGTGCAGATTGATAACCGCCGGATAGCGCCTCTTTCGTATCTCGCGAAACGCCCTGCCGCGGGTCCAGCCGATTTCTCCCGATTCGCGGCGCGTTTTCAGAATCAGGACTTGATGCACGGCCGGATGTTGTGAAAAAACAGAGGCGTAGGAGGCCTCGATGAGGACATCCACTTCAAGCTCCGGGCGCCATTGATGCAGCGCTTCCACAAGGGGAAGCGTCAACAGCGCATCGCCCAGAGATCTCAGCCGGATCAAAAGAATGCGCGGTGTTTCGGTTATTACCCGGCGAAAGAAGTCGATTTGAGATTGCTTTTTTGAAAGGGATGGGACGGACAACGTATTCTCATCCTGGGTCGTTTCATTGTGACTAGGATTCCTCGATCTTCGCTTCATCAACCAGCATGACGGGAATATCGTCGCGAATCGGGTACACGCGGTGGCATTTGACGCATTTCAGGCCGGTGCCGTCCGGAGTCAGCCGCACCTCTTCTTTGCATACAGGACATGCGAGAATTTCCAAAAGCTCCTTGCTGATTGCCATTTGTCCCTCCTGACGGGTTATTCCGTCGGTGTTCCCAATTCAAATTTGTTCTCGGTTCCCGAAAGAATCCTTTTTATGTTCTGATGATGCTTCCCAATAATCAATAAAGCTCCAAGAACCGCTCCCACAAGCACGGGCGCCGGATCGCGATAAAGAAACGCGCAGATCGGGAACAACGCCGTGGCTCCGATGGAAGCCGCTGAAACATAGCGCGTGCTCAGAAGAATCAGCACAAAAAAGCCGAGCGTTGTCAGAACGGCAAGCGGCGAGAGCGCAAGATAGGCTCCGCATCCGGTGGCCACTCCTTTCCCTCCCTTGAAACCAAGCCAGATGGTGAAGACATGGCCGATGATTGCAAGAACCGCTGCGCCCGCCTGCCATCCCGCCCCGCCTCCCAACCACGCGGCAAGAGCCACGGCGAGATACCCCTTGCCCGCGTCCAATACAAAAGTCAGAAGCCCCGTCAGCCGGTTTCTGCGGAAAACATTTGTGGCCCCTATATTACCGCTCCCCAAGGCGCGGATATCCTTGCCTTCGGTGATTCGAACAAGAAGAAAACCGAACGGGATGGACCCCAGGAGATATGCCGCTAAAGGAATCAGATATTCAGGTCTCATGAAAAGCTCGTTTCAACCGCCTAAGGGTATCGTTTTCAAAACAGAGTAAACAGCGCCTTGGGGTTTCAGGATGCTCTTGTAAATATTAAAATGGTTTACATTGAAGCTGTGCTCCAGATCCGATCCCATCTTAATACAGCCGATAAGGGGCTGCAAATTCCTTTTGCTTCGCACCCTCCCGAGTGTTAAGTGCGGCTG
>Ga0307422_1001619_pt1 | contig 11631 bp, 13 predicted proteins | sample SalMarWE160290MG_FD_202153 | JGI IMG/M metagenome (GOLD analysis project Ga0307422, IMG submission 202153) | Salt marsh sediment microbial communities from the Plum Island Ecosystem LTER, Massachusetts, United States - WE1602-90 | ecosystem: Environmental > Aquatic > Marine > Intertidal zone >...
GGTGTATAACCTATTCATTTAACTAATGGAGAGGTTTTTTTCCCATGAGAATTGATCGTAAAAAAAAGCCCATCCATGTCTTAGGTCCGGTAAACAGCCTTGAGAGCTATGTAAAGGCCGATTGGTGGCGTGAGATATTTAACGCCAATTATCTGAGAACGGACGGTGATGTTGTAGGTGATCAGAATATAACAAAAACGGAAATCGATACCTTTCTTTCTATTGTAAAACCGGCTAAAGATCAGTATATTCTCGACTTATGCTGTGGCCAGGGCAGGCACACCTTCGAACTGGCGCGACAGGGTTATACACATGTGTACGGTCTGGACAGATCTCATTATTTGATTACCAAAGCCAAGAAGCAGACCAGTCAGGAAGGCTGGTCAATTAATTTCAAAGAGGGTGACGCCAGAAAATTAACATATACTCCGGATTTTTTTGATTTTATATTAATTCTTGGCAACAGTTTCGGTTATTTCGAATCCCAAAATGACGATAAAACCGTGCTTCGGGAAGCATTACGCACGTTGAAGCCTATGGCTACTCTGCTGATCGATGTAACGGACGGTGATTACATCCGCAAAAATTATGAAGCAAGAAGCTGGGAGTGGATAGACAAGGATTACTTCGTATGCAGAGAACGCTGTCTTTCCAAGGATGAAGAGCGTTTAGTTTCGCGTGAAGTAATTACGCATGTAAAAAAGGGCGTGGTGGCCGACCAGTTTTATGCCGAAAGACTTTACACAAAAGAATCAATTCAGAACATGCTTGAAGAAGCCGGTTTTAAGGAGATTCAGGTTCACAGAACCATCTGCCCTGAATCACAGAGAAATCAGGATTTGGGCATGATGGTGCAGAGAATTATTGTAACCGCTGTTGTTCACAAAGAGTGGACGAAAAAAAAGAAACCGATGAAAGACGTGCGTTCTGTAGCTGTTATTATGGGTGACCCGCATCTGGAAGACAGAGTAAAACCCGACGGATCTTTTGACGATGATGATTTTTACACTATTAATGAACTTAAGAAATCACTCACAGGAATTTACGAATACAAATTTAGCTATTTCGATAATCATGCAAATCTGGTAAATGTCCTCATTAAAAACAGAGACAAGATTGATTTTGTATTTAACCTTTGCGACGAAGGTTATAACAATGAAGCCGCAAAAGAACTGCACATTCCCGCAATGTGCGAAATGCTCGATATCCCCTACAGCGGCGGATCACCTCAGTGCCTTGCCTTTTGTTACGACAAGTCGCTCGTCCGCGGTGTGGCGCAGGAGCTGGACATGCCTGTGCCTCAGGCCTTTGTCATAAAACCCGAAGACACCACTTTTATTGAATTTCCCATACACTTTCCCGTTATTGTAAAACCGAATATAGGCGACTCAAGCATTGGGATCAGCAAAGAGAGTGTCTGCCATAATATAAAACAGCTGGAAAATGTGATTGTCAAGTTAAGAGCGAAAATAGGGTTTGACATAACAATTTTGATTGAAGAATTTCTTTCCGGTAAAGATTTGAGTGTGGGTATTATCGGCAACCTGCCCGACTCATACACCGTGCTTCCCATTATCGAAGAAGACTATTCAGATCTACCGGACCATCTGCCTAAAATATGCGGATATGAGGCAAAATGGGATCCGAAATCACCTTACTGGAAAAAATTGAAATCGGTTGAAGCGGATTTAAGCGAAGACACATCCCGTTTTCTCATTGCCAGCTGTTTAAAACTATTCTCACGATTGGAATGTCGTGATTACGCCCGTTTTGACTGGCGCCTCGATCGTCACGGCACACCACGTTTGCTGGAAGTTAATCCCAATCCGGGCTGGTGCTGGGACGGCCACCTGACCAAGATGGCCAAACTGGAAGGTATTTCATACAAAGCGATGCTGAATATGATTTTAAAAAGCTGTGAAGACAGAGTAAATCAGAATAAAGGAAACGGCGGCAGCAAAGGAGATGCCTGAAAATCCTCTCACTTAATCCACTTTACAACATCATCAATCATCTGTTCCGTAATCTTACCCTGAGAGAACTGGCTCATTCTACAGATCGGTATATCGGCCGCCATATTTCGCACCAGATCCAGCTGTTTTTGTTCACTATCAGCCTCATCTGTTACTCCCAACACATATAACATGGCATCGATTAATGGTTTTATCAGCTCCTCACCTTGAGGATGTTGCAGCCATTCCTTAAATGTCGAGTCTTTTGATAACTTAATTTTTTCAGATTCCGAAGCAGTAAGCTCAATACTCTGGCAAAACAGAATATCCCGGCTGGAGGAGCCGACAGAGAGTTTATACACACCTGGCGCGCACATCCACTTGGATGTGCGTGCGTTATAATAAGCAAAATCAGTATAGGCAAGAATAAAGGTAACATCTCTTTGCTCTCCGGGCTGTAATTCAATCTTCCGGAAGGCTGCTAATGTTTTTAACGGGTGCTGTTCTTGAGGTGTTTCAAAGCCAAGATAAAGCTGAACGACCTCCTTACCGGTTCTCTGTCCTGTATTTTTAATGCTGCACGTCACTTTAAGTGTATCATCCTTACTGATAAAAGTTTTATCTGTTTTTAGATTACTATATTCAAAGCTCGTATATGATAAACCGTGCCCAAATACAAATAGGGGCAGAATCTTTTTCTTCTCATAATAACGGTAGCCGATAAAAATGCCTTCACCGTAATGAACCCTGCCGTCTTCGCCGGGCCAGTTGAGAAAAGCCGGAGTGTCTTCCAGTCTCCTGGCAAAACTCTCTGCCAGTTTTCCGCAAGGATTAACCCTGCCAAATAACACATCGGCAATGGCTCCTCCTACGGCCTGACCACCCAGCCAGGTTTCCAGTACCGCTGCTACCTCATCAAGCCAGGGCATAGTTACCGCCGAGCCGTTCTGCAGCACTACCACAACTTTGGAATTAACTTTGGCCAGTCCGGCTATCAATTTATTGTGAGCGGCCGGAAGATCCAAATGCACACGGTCATATCCCTCGGATTCATATAAATCGGGCAGGCCGGCCAGTACCACCACAATATCGGCAACGCGGGCAAGACCGCATGCCTGTTCAATAAGTGATTCATCTTCTTTGTCATCCAAAGAATACCCTTGAGCATACTGGAGATGAGAGGAATCCCCCACTATTTTTTTTATCTCCTCATATGGTATATCCACTGTCGTCGGATTAATCTGACTGCTGCCTGACCCTTGAAAACGGGGAGCCTCTGCGAAAGCTCCCACCACCAGGATATTTTTATATTTCTGCGTTTCTATTGGCAGCGCATTCCGTTCGTTTTTCAGAAGCACCATACTTTCCGCCGCAGCCCTGCGTACTAAATCATGATGCACATTATAATCAGCGGCTGCACTTTGTTTTTTGTTTTCATGTGCCCAAAAAACATTGTGTAAAAGACTGATTATCATGTTATCCAGATGATCCTGCTTAATCTTTCCCTGTTTAACGGCTTGGACTATTTTTTTATCCGAGATACCACCGTCATACGGCATCTGCAGATGCATTCCTGCGTTTAAAGCCTGTACACGTTCATCCACAGCTCCCCAATCCGATACCACAAATCCCTTAAAATTCCATTCCTTTTGCAAGATGTCATAAAGCAAACTCCTGCTCTGATTACAGTATTCTCCGTTTATTCTATTATAGGCAGCCATGACAGCCATGGGCTGTGCTTGTCTGATTACCCTCTCAAAAGCATGCAGATAGATTTCACGCAGTGTTCTCTGATCGACCATCGCATCGATACGCATTCTGTCCGTTTCCTGATTGTTAACCGCGAAGTGCTTTACACAGGCACCCACACCCTGGCTCTGCATACCCTTTACAAAAGCACCCGCCAGCTCGGCCGTGAGCAGTGGATCTTCGGAATAGTACTCGAAGTTTCTGCCGCAAAGCGGTGAGCGTTTCATATTTATTCCGGGTCCCAATACCAGTTGAACACCCTGAGCCTGGGCTTCCCGGCCGATTGCCCTGCCTACTTCCGCTAAAAGCTCCGTATCCCAGGATGAGCCCAGAGCCGCTTCCGTGGGAAAGCAGGTTGCGGGCCGGCTTTTGTCTAACCCCTTATCTAACGACACCTTACGCACACCGTGAGGTCCGTCACTCATTCGAATGGCGGGAATTCCCAAACATGTTATATCTTTGGTATGCCAGAAATCCCGGCCAGAACAGAGACCGGCCTTTTCTTCCAATGACATTTTATTTGCTAACCGTACAATCTCTTGTTTTTTCATTTCCACCTTCATAAGCGATATGTAAAACGGTGAATTTTTACAAACAGATACTGATAAACACAGATAAAACTTTGGACATTACACCTCATCCGAATAACCGCTGAATGGTACCCACATACTCTTTTCGGTTTGAATAAAGGTACTGTATGAGTGCAGCATGCCGAAGTTTGCACAATGAATTGAATACCATGATATGTCTTTACTGCCTGCGAGCTCGTTCTTTATTTCATCCATCATAACCACAGACGTCTTCTTTTCTTCATGAATCCTTTTTATTACATATTTCTGATCTTCTTCCGTTAAAAACGAATACACGGGTGTCAGGGCGTACGTGTCTACCAGATCGACAAGATATTCCGGAAAAATGTCTTTATCGGATTCAATTTCGATGAGTACAAGACTCAGCTGACCGAACAAACCCCACGATGCTTCTTTGAATGACTGGGGATATGATGTTATGGCCGGGACTTCAATTCGAAAAATCGCTTTTGGCTTATTATCTGCAGAGGGATACTTTACCTGGTAAATACATTTATACCTTACAAGGCATTTTTCTTTTGACACAGGTGTCAGTTTTTCAACAAAATAGGGATATTCAAAATCTATCTTTACCATACTGGCCTTTAATTCGTGTACATAGTCCATTATATTTTGCTTCAGCGTGTTTGTGCTTATTTTCTCACGATGCTGATGCAGAATCTGGATGAATCTATCTACACCGATAGCCTCAAATTCTTTCATTATCCTGGCCTGAATGGATATATCCGCCACCGTACGCTGCCCCAGCGGATTTGTTTTTGAAATAACATCCATAGGAAAAGGGAGATTCTTCATACCTATATCAACAATAAATCTTTTTTCATCCATACTATACTCCTTTACTCTCGTTCCACTTCTAAAGACAGTGTAGCTAATTTACGAATCATTTTCAATCTATCATAAGCGAAACAGTAGACATCCACCATGGAATTATAAGTACTAATTTTCATATGTTCGTTTATCTTTATGGATTTATCTATTTCGATATTTAAAAAAGTAAAATGACTGATTATCTCCACAATCAAACTCAAAGCAGGCTCTATCCTGCTGCATCCGAAAACAATGCTATCCACTCCACCCATAACGGAGATAAAGGCACCGATATATCGTACTACATTATAGGCGAATATTTTTCTCAGCTTGATTATTTTGCTATCTTCTTCAGTAAGCATCTGTTTAAAATCACACTCTCTGCCGGCAAGACCGCTGAATCCGCTCTTCTGCGATAATAATATATTAATTTCATTAAAGGGCATGCCTTTTGAATACAGGTCGAATATAATTGTGGGATCAATATCCCCACAGCCGTTTACCGACATTAAACCTTCCAGACTGCTAAAACCCGTTGTCATTTCAACGGGGCGTGAGTCCTTTATTGCTGCAATATGCGGGGAATTACCTAAATACACACTTACAATTTTGTTAGCGCGATTTTGAACGACCTCTTTTAGCATCTGCATCATGTATTCATGGAAAAGACTGTTAGAGCCGAATCTTTTTATTCCGGTTTTTTTTAAAAACACAGGCACAGCGTATGCAGTCACCTCTTCGGGGAGCCTCGAAAAGAATCCCGTTTCACAGAGCAGAAAATGAGGGATAGCGGGTCTATCCAAATATATTTTTTTTACAGCTTGATACGTCTTCTGATTATGTTCTGGAAGCAGATGGATAGTATCTTTAATCCTCCGGACAGTTTGTCCATCTATACGTGTAATTGAGTCTGTAATTACCTCACCCCCGTTATAAAGCAGATAGCAGACGTACTCTAACTGATGACGCTTTAAACCCTCAATATCCGCATAAGAACTTTCACCACTTACCGGGTCGTAAAGAGTAAAAGAATTATTTTGCGGATTAAATACCGCAATCATTTTTTTATTAATAACTTTACTCCTTGTTCCGCGATCATAAGCTCTTCATCGGTCGGTACGGAGAGAACCGCTACTTTTGAAGAGTTTGAATGTAAGGAATTGATCGTATTTATATCAGCTTTCGCATTGAGCCTTTTATCAAGCAGAAGTCCGCACCATTCCATATTGTCACATACTTTTTCTCTGACACCGGGATTGGTTACACCTATATCATCAGTAAAAACAAGCGCATCAATACCATCGAGGGCCGCAATATAACTACCGATATATTTTTTTAACCTGTGTATATACATTTTAAACGCCAGCTCGGACTGCATATCTTCCTTATTCAAATGGGCAATAATATCTCGTATATCACTCGAATACGCCGAAACACCGAGCAAGCCGCTCTTCTTACTCAAAATATCATTTAACTCATCAGTTTTAAAACCGAATAGATAAAGGATGTAAATCGTAAGCATGGGATCCAGATCGCCACTGCGCGTACTCATAACAAGCCCGGGAAGGGGCGAATACCCCATCGACGTATCGCTTGAGTGGCCCCGGTTGATTGCGCAAACGCTTGCTCCGCCCGTGCCCAGATGACAGGCTACCATTTTGAACTTATCTATGGGAATGCCTAAATAACGGGAAACCCTCTCTGTAACAAAAGAATAAGAAAGACCATGAAACCCGAATTTCCTGTAATCATATTTCTTAATCAGATCTATGGGAAGCGCGTATGTGTATGCGTAATATGGAATTGTGGAGTGAAAGGCAGAATCAAACGCCACATATTGAGGAATATGCGAGTAATGGGAAAATGAAGCATTAATAACACTCAAAGAAACCGGATTATGAATAGGAGCAAGGGGGACACATAATTTCAGCTTCTCTTTAACATCTTCATCTATGAGAGTGGAGCTCTTAAAAAAGCTTCCGCCATGTACAAACCGGTGGCCGATACTGTTTACTGCTATCTCTTTGTCTTTCAAAAATGCAAAAACCAATTCCGCGGCCTTTCTATGATTCGGAATATCAACGCTTGTTCTTACTTTTTCCTCACCTAATGAAAATTCAATAAAAGATTTTTCACTTCCGACTACTCCTACCCTATGTGCTTTGCCTTTTAAAATGACATTGAGTTCCCGCTCTTTATGCGTAAAGATTTTGAAACTGAGAGATGAACTGCCACAATTAAAAATTAGTATATTCAAAATAATACGTTATGACTCTCTTTAAGATAGTATAATGATCTTCTTACCGTCAAGAATAATTATGAAATAAGCTTTTATCAAACGCCTATGATTACACCATACCCCATTCCCGCCGCAGCCGACAGCACTATCACCAGAAGTATATAGACCAGGGTTTTTTTAAATCCCAATTCACTGTGTATGACTAGTATGGAAGGAAGAGACAACGAAGGGCCGGCCAGTAACAGCGCCAGGGCCGGTCCCTGCCCCATGCCCGCGCCCATAAGTCCCTGTAAAATGGGTACTTCGGTTAGCGTGGCAAAGTACATAAGCGCACCGGAGACCGCAGCAATTGCGTTGGAAAAAAGCGAGTTGCCCCCTACCAGTCCGGCTATCCATGCTGTAGGAATTAATGCCTGATGCCCCGGCCTTCCTAAAAGAAATCCTGCCACCAGTACTCCCGCAAATAAAAGCGGTAGTATCTGGACACTAAAATCTCTGGTAGATACAAGCCAACCTTTAAGCTCCTGCTTTTTAAACCAGGCAATAAGCATAACAACAAGGCCTAGGGCAAATACACCTGTAATGAGGTATTTGTAGGAAAAAATAGCATCCCATACCGGCAGTGAACCGTCTGAAGGCGTCCAGTTAAGAAATACCAGAATCCCGATCATGGCCGAAAGATAGAGTGCGTTCTGACCAAGCGTTCGGCCCGTATCATCACCAGCGCTCTGAAACATACGCTCATCCGTAACCCGCTTTTCATCTGGTTTCTTAAATATCAGGTGCATGATAAAACCGATCACAAAGGCAAACACAACCGCCCCTATGGCCCTCGCCAAGCCAAGCTGCCAGCCCAGTACTTTAGCTGTAAGTACAATCGCGAGTATATTAATGGCCGGACCTGAGTATAAAAAGGATACGGCAGGGCCGATCCCCGCCCCTTTTTTATAGATTCCTTTAAAAATAGGCAGCACGGTGCAGGAACAGACTGCGAGTACCGAACCCGAAACCGAGGCTACGGAGTAGGCCACAAATTTATTGGCTTTGGGACCCAAATACTTAATTACCGTCTGCTGATTTAAAAAAACCATAATAGCACCGGCAATAAAAAAGGCGGGTATCAAACAAAGCAGTACATGCTCCCGGGCATACTCCGCAAGCAAGGCCAAGGCTTCATGCAGCGCTCCCGGTGCGACCTGAGCAGAGAAAGGAATAAAGAATACAGCCAGAAAGAGGGCAGCGAGAATAACGAGTATTACATTAGGGTGAAAAATCTTATGAGCCATTTATCATCTAATCTGAGCACAGCCGTCTTTCATTATTTTTCCGGCCACACGATCCGCCAATAATCCTGTATCCGCGGCACCGGAACAGGCGTACACAAGGTTTACACCGCTACAACAGCAACCGCACAATTCGGACATATTATCTATCCTCCTTCTTTAAAATATCTATTAATTGTTCTTTAGAAAGAATCTTACCCACACTCTTTACCTCGCCGTCAACCACTAAGGCGGGCGTCATCATAACACCAAAGTTCATTATTTTATCCAGATCCGTTACCTTTCCTATTTCAGCGTTGATGCCAGCCGTCTCTACCGCCTGTTTTACATGTGTTTCGAGCAAATGGCATTTGGGGCATCCTGCTCCTAAAATCTGTATTTTCATAAAAACCTCCTATTCGGCAATCTGCTTCTGCGGTATTTTCTTGCATTGTGCTTCATTTAAAGCGCATTCGTTGAATATACCGCAGCTTTTTTTACATATCCGGACAAGCATGAGCATGACGGGAACCTCAATAAGAACCCCCACAACTGTGGCCAGTGAAGCTCCGGATGCTAAGCCAAACAGCATAGTCGATGTCGCTAAGGCTACTTCAAAATTATTGGAAGCACCAATCATTGAGGCCGGTGCGGCATCCTCATACCTGAGTTTTAATAACCTTGAGAAAACAAAATATCCGATCATGAAAATTAATAATGTCTGAATAAAAAGAGGAATCGCTATCCAGACAATGGTAAGCAGATTCTCAATAATTTTATCCCCTTTAAATGAGAAAAGCAGTACCAGTGTTGTCAGCAAAGCAATGATACTTACCGGTGAAAGGTAATGTAAGAATTTGTTTTGGAACCACATCAACACCATAGCGGTACAAGGTGCAATACCCAGCAGGATCGTACCGGAAATATAACTGCGCCACAACTCCACTGTTTCGCCGCTCTTAATCACTTCTTTGAAATCGATTTTTACCATAATCGGATACATCATAAAAAACAAGGCTACGGCAATCGGGATTGATACCTTAAACACGGAAAGCGAATCCAGAGTAACGGCGACTCCCGGTGCAAGCTTACCTAACAGAATACCGGCACCGATACAGAGCACTACCCAGAGTGTGAGATATTTCTCAAAGATATTGAGTTTTTTCTGCATATAATTCCCTATATTTCCTACTTGGCAATTTAACCAAATAGTAAAATAAAGTCAATAAGAATGTTGACCTCTTATCAGATATTTGGCTATATTACCAATAAGGACCAAAGAATGAAAAAACAAGAAAAACAGCGCTGTGAGACGCGGGCCAAGATACTCAAAGCCCTTGCCCATCCCTCACGGCTCTTTATGGTTGAAAAACTCTATGAAAACCCACACTGCGTATGCGAACTGGCGGAAATGATCGGTATCGATATGTCGACCGCTTCAAAGCATCTCTCAATTCTTAAAAACGCAGGGCTTGTTGATAATACTAAACAGGGCACAACCGTGTACTACTCTCTGCGCTGTGCCTGTATCATGGAGTTCATCGGCTGCCTTGAAACCGTTATCAAACAGAACCTGGAAAGAGAGTCCGCTTATTTTAAAAGGGGTTCTCCCTGATGAGCAGCAAAATAACTGTGCTCTTTCTCTGCACCGGTAATTCCTGCCGCAGTCAGATGGCCGAGGGCTGGGCCAAGGCCCTAAAGCGAGACAGTATTCAAGCCTATTCCGCAGGGCTTGAAAAACACGGCTTAAATTCATATGCTGTCGATGTTATGGCGGAAGCGGGCGTGGATATTTCCGGTCACAAGAGCAAACTGACCAGCGAACTTCCCATACAGGAATTTGATTATGTGGTAACTGTCTGTGACCATGCCAATGAGAACTGCCCCTACTTTCCGGCCAAAACAAAAATCGTGCACAAAGGTTTTGACGACCCACCGCGCATGGCCAAAGATGCCAAGACAGAAAAAGAGGCCCTGCAGCACTACAGAAGAGTCAGGGATGAGATCAAGGAGTTTTTTCAAAGCCTTCCTGAATACTTGGTGAGTAATTTTTGAATTTTGTGCAGGTTGGATTTGGTCAATAACCTCTTTTCAGCCAGTCAACCGCTTGATCAACCGAATTGCAGACACTTATTTTGAAATGCACATCAGCCTGGGTAATCAATTTCCACATCTTCGCCATATTAATACCTACGGGTTCCGACATCACCAGCGCGCAGCTTCCGTTGCCCAGCTTTTCCCGCAGAGCTTTGATTAAATTGGAGATAGCGGTTACGGATTCGGTTGACAGATGGTCGGTTACAAGGCTGCGCTGATCTATTAAAGTTTTCATACCGGGATTCCATTTGGGGTGCTTCATCATCTGTTCGACCAGGTCATTGTAACCTTCAACAGAGGCTTTACCTGTAGCAACGATTTTTAAAACAGAGAGACTGTTTTCATAGTTAATCTCACACTTCATTTCGGGCATCTTACACCTAGTATATATGCTTGGATGAAAATTTCCAATGATGTTTGGAAAATTATAAAACCATTTCATTTATTATTCGGGCCAGAACTTATCAAATCTTTCAAGTTTCATTTCGGGAAATGATTCTAAAATCGCATTAACACCCTCATCATCACCGATCTTTGTACCAAAAAGAGAAAATAACTGTTCCACTATGGATTGGATATCCTGGGCATTATTCTTTACAAACTGCTCCATCTTATCATCCGGCAGGTTATGCACATATTCGACTGTATTTTTAAAATCAGATAGATGAGCTTCTTGCAAAAATAACATTTTTGCAAGAAGCTCCTAAAATGGAAATTGCTAAATTATTATGGTATAACGAATAAGTATTTTACTAACTTAATATATTTTGAGTTTTGCAATTTCCTCAGATATGTTTCCTTAAACTGAATAAACTATAATATGGGATTTCAAGAGAGAAGGTACCCCCATATTATAAAGATTTAATAAATTAATCAATTTACTGATAATATAATTATTTATGAGCTCCATAATGGCTCTGTAAGGCATTTTC
>Ga0307422_1001620_pt1 | contig 11630 bp, 6 predicted proteins | sample SalMarWE160290MG_FD_202153 | JGI IMG/M metagenome (GOLD analysis project Ga0307422, IMG submission 202153) | Salt marsh sediment microbial communities from the Plum Island Ecosystem LTER, Massachusetts, United States - WE1602-90 | ecosystem: Environmental > Aquatic > Marine > Intertidal zone >...
ATAAAAACCGGCCAAAAGCCGGTTTTTTTATTTATCCCCTCTAGTATAAATAATCTAAAATTTGGAAACTAGCTCACCCTATATTCAATTTCCGGCCTTTCCCTTAGGTATCGGATCAAATCGTTAGTTACGGTAACGGAAGTATTGCGTGAAAAAAGATCAACCGATATTCCTTCCGCTTCATCATAAATTGAAAATTTAACCTGTGCTTTACCTGAATTTTTAGTTGTCTGTTCCCTGATCTCATCAATTATATCTTCATCGATATCGTTAAGTGACATGCGAATGGAAAGACTGTTTATGATCTCATCCCGGGCATTGTTCAAGACAGTCATGGCTTTCACCCTGAATTCCCATATATCGGCTTCCTTACGCCAGGCATTTCGTTGTACCGATCCTTTAACCAGCAGCGAATACCCTTCGAACATGTACTTACGAAAATCCTCGTATTCTTTGCCGAAGATCACCAGTTTATAGGTATCCGTATAATCTTCGATAACCATCGATCCATAGGGCCTGCCGTTACGTGCAGTGAGGTGGTCGACTTTTATTACCAGTCCCGCTACCGACAATTCGCGGTTTCGTAACTTATCAATTTGCTGAAGTTCGGCTAGGGAACAGTTGGTGAAATTTTCAATTTCCAGCTTATAGGTATCGAGCGGGTGCGAAGAGAGATAAACGCCAATATGTTCTTTTTCCTTATTCAGCCGGTAGAGTGGTGCCCAGGGTTCTCCCTGTAATATTTCCGGCTTATTCATTTTCTGATAACTCTTATCCATATCAAACAATGTATTGGTCTGCTGTGTTTTTACCAGGTTGCCATACCGCAACAATTGATCGATAAAAGTCAGGTTCTCTTTGTCGGTATAAAAGAACTGGTGCCTGTCGATACTTCCGAAGCTGTCAAAACCACCAGCCATAACCAGCACTTCTAAACTTCTTTTGTTAACCGTTGTGAGGTTTATTCTCTCAACAAAATCATAACTGTCTTTGAATACACCGCTCTTGTTACGCTCTTCTATGATATGCTGAACAGCCGATTCTCCAAGACCCTTGATGGCTGCCAGACCAAAGCGTATATTCCCATCCTTATTAACAGTAAACCGTGAATGACTTTCGTTGATGTCGGGGACAAGAACGTGCAAGCCCATGCGCCGGCATTCTTCCATAAAAAATGTGATCTTTTTAATATCCGTCAGGTTCCGGCTCAGCACAGCAGCCATAAACTCAGCAGGGTAGTGAGCCTTCAGGTAGGCCGTCTGATAAGAAACATAGGCATAGCAGGTTGAGTGCGATTTGTTAAATGCATAATGTGCAAAAGCTTCCCAGTCGGTCCATATCTTATCGATGATCTTTTCCTGGTATCCGTTCTTCCGGCATCCTTCCACAAATTTTTCCTTCAGCTCGTCCATCATCGATTTGATCTTCTTCCCCATGGCCTTTCGAAGTGAATCAGCCATACCCTTTGAAAAACCGGCAAGTTTCTGAGAAAGTAACATCACCTGTTCCTGATAGACCGTGATCCCATAGGTGTCTTTCAGGTATTCTTCCATCTCGGGCAGATCATATTCTATATTCTCTCTTCCGTGTTTTCGCCTGATAAAACTGGGGATATATTCCATGGGGCCGGGACGATATAAGGCATTCATAGCGATAAGATCCTCAATCCTGTTGGGTTTCAATGCCCGTAAATGCTTTTTCATTCCGGCCGATTCGAACTGGAACAAGGCGGTGGTTTCGCCCCTGCTGTACAATTCAAAAGTTTTAGCATCATCAAGGGGTATCGAATCAATATCAATCTCTATTCCCTTCGATTGTTTCACATTATCCACCGCATCCTTTATTATGGAGAGGGTTTTCAAACCAAGGAAATCCATCTTCAGCATGCCCACCGATTCAATATGTTTCCCGTCGTACTGGGTAACAAACAGCTCTGCATCTTTATTGGTACATATGGGTATGTATTCTTCCAGGTCTTCCTTCCCTATGATAATGCCGCAAGCATGAACACCCGTCTGTCGCACCGAGCCTTCGAGAACTTCGGCATACTTGAGGGTTTGTGAAATAAGTTCGTTTGTATTTCCCCTTTCCTTCAGCAGATCCGGTACTTCCTCATAGGCTTTCTTAAAGGATGTTCCTGGCCTTTCAGGAATGAGTTTGGCCAGCCGATCGGCTTCGGAAAGTTCCAGCTTTTGTACGCGGGCCACATCGCGAATGGCCATCTTGGGCGCCATGGTTCCGAATGTAATAATATGAGCCACCCTTTTTGCTCCGTATTTGTTAACCACCCATTTCAATACCTTATCGCGGCCGTCTTCATCAAAATCAATATCGATATCAGGCATGGATACACGATCGGGATTAAGAAAACGTTCAAACAGTAGATCGTACTTAATAGGGTCTATGTCAGTAATGCGCAGGCAATAGGCCACCGTTGAACCCGCAGCCGAACCTCGTCCGGGACCCACTGATACATCCATCTCACGGGCCGCCCTGATGAAATCCCATACAATCAGAAAGTAACCGGGAAAACCCATGGTTTTAATCGTGTCCAGTTCAAAATCGATACGTGCCTGCAAATCGGCACTTAGCAAATTCCCCCAACGTTTTTTTGCCCCTTCATATACCAAATGCCTTAGATAATCGGCCTCAAGCTTCACACGCAGCACCCTGTCGAAATCCCCGAGCCGGTTATAGGAATCCTCCGTGAATTCCTCAATTAAAGCTTCTTCGCTATATTTTTGCCGATAATTTGCGAGGGTTCCAAAATCTTCCGGTATCGGAAATTCAGGCATGATAGCCGGTGAGTCCAGCTTATATTCTTCAATTTTTGCAGCAATTTTTTGAGTATTCTCCAGGGCTTCAGGAACATCGGCAAACAAGCGCCGCATTTCATCCTGTGTTTTCAGCCATTCCTGACGTGTATAGCGCATACGGTTCGGATCGTCAAGGTCCTTACCCGTGCTGATGCATAACAGCCTGTCGTGTGCTTCTGCATCTTCTTCATTAATAAAATGCACATCGTTTGTAGCTACTACCAGGGTATTGGTCTCCTTACCCAGTTTGATCAGTTGTTCGTTGACAAATACCTGATCCTGATAAACTTCCCGGTCAATCTGTTCATCGCCTGAAGGATGTCGCTGCAATTCAAGGTAAAAATCATCGCCAAAAATCGATTTATATACGGTAAGTGTTTCCCGGGCCTCTTCGATACCTTCTTTACGCAGTACCGATGAAATCACCCCGTTAAGACAAGCCGATAAGGCTATCAGGCCCTCGTTGTGCTTAGACAATAATTCCCTGTCGATACGGGGCTTATAGTAAAATCCTTCGGTCCATCCATACGATACCAGTTTCACCAGGTTATGATACCCGATACTGTTTTTAGCCAGTAAAATCAGATGACGTCCTCCTCCATCGATCTTATCCGATTTATCGAAGCGTGACCGGTGCGCCACATAGACTTCGCAACCCAGAATAGGTTTTATTCCCATTTTATGGGCCAAACTGTGAAACTCTTTAATCCCGAACATGTTTCCATGATCAGTAACAGCCAGGGCATTCATTCCATCGGCCTTGGCCTTTTCAATCAATCCGGGAATGTCAGCAGCACCATCGAGAATGGAATACTGCGTATGAACATGCAGATGTGTATAGGGTATGGAGATTTTAGCCGCTTCTGCCGATGGCTTACTACTTTCATCTTTTAGCTCTTCCTCTGCAGTATTTGACTCGAAATTAGATTCGATGGTTAGATCAACAGCTTGTACAGGATCGGGATTAAGGCTCCTGAAATTTTCTATAATTCCGGATCCGATCCCATAGCTTTCGGTATTGATAACTCCTAAGCGCAACAGTTCCAGGAAACAACGCGCTGTTGCAACCACATCACCTGCTGCATTATGAGCCTCAGCAAATCCCTCACCAAAGAGTTTTTGATGCAGTTCGGAAAGATTGGGCCACTTGTATTTGCCCCCCTTACCTCCCGGCAAAGCACAGTATTCAGTACTGTCTTCCATGGTATCAATAGTCCCGAGTTTGAGAAAACGGGATGTAATATTCTTACGGATAAATTCAGCTCCAACAATACTTATATCGAAATCTATATTATGACCTACAAGAAATTGAGTATGTTTCAGCGTACTATTTAATTCTTCCAGTACCCATGATAATTCTTTTCCTTTTCCCATTGCCTTCTCGGTGGATATGCCATGCACTTTTTCTGCGGCATACGGGATGGTATAACCTTCGGGTTTTACAATGAAACATTTTGCCTCTATCAGTTGGCCCGTTTCATCATGCAGTTGCCAGGCAATTTGCACCATCCGTGGCCAGTTTTCGGAATCGCTCAGTGGAGCCTTATAATTTTTAGGCAATCCGGTAGTCTCGGTATCAAAAATCAAAAACATAACAGAAGAATTTATGTATCCGCAATCCAACGCTCAGAAAAGTAAAATTACAATTCCTTTACCGGAAAAGGAAGGTGTGTTAATATCTTGGGGAAAGATAATATAAGTTACTATTCAGACTATGTATACTGCCCAATCTATCTACCAAACCAGCTTAAAATCTTCCTCCAGGTACTCAGCCGAACTGGTTCCCACCATCAGACTGAAATCACCTGGTTCGGCTTTGTACTGCATGTGATTGTTATAAAATGCCAGTTGGCCAGAAGTAAGTGTAAAATTTACAGTAATAGTTTCTCCGGCAGCCAGCTTAATCTTCTTAAAATCTTTTAACTCCATCACCGGCCTTGTTACCGAACCGAAGTGATCCCTAATGTAAAGTTGAACCACCTCTTCGCCATCGAACTTGCCCGTGTTGGTCAACTGCACACTGATCTTCAATGTATCACTCATATGAAGCACATCGGAAGACAGGGTAAGGCCTGTATAAAAATATGAGGTGTAACCTAGCCCATACCCAAAAGGAAATAAGGGTTCTATGGGTATATCAATATACTTTGAGGTAAACCTGAGATTGTCATTGCCAGGACGACCTGTACTCTTATGATTGTAATATATGGGAACCTGACCTGTTGTTTGAGGAAAGGTAGCCACCAGTTTCCCCGATGGATTATAATCGCCAAAGAGAACGTCGGCAATAGCATGTCCTGCTTCTGTTCCCAGCTGCCAGGCTTCAAGAATGGCTGTCAGATGCTCAGCCTCCCAGGGTATGGCTAAAGGTCGTCCGTTCATCAGAATCAATATAATGGGTTTCCCCGTTTTATATATTTCTTTTATCAACTCCAGCTGAACTCCGGGTAAACCAATATTGGAACGGCTATGGGCTTCGCCCGTCATCGCTGCCGATTCCCCAACAACTAATATAACAATATCGGCCCTGCGCGCTATAGCTACTGAATTTTTAAAACCAGACCGGTCCTCACTTTCAATATCACATCCTTTTTCATAGAGCACCCGGGTACGTGAACTCACTGCTCCGTGAATTCCTGAAAGCAGACTTACCGCATCCTTCGGACTGCCGAGAGCCCTCCAGCCTCCAAGAATATTGTCGGCATCATCGGCCAGGGGACCAATTACTGCCAAAGTCTTTATGGATTTAGACAGAGGTAACAGTTGGTTTTTATTTTTGAGCAGTACGATAGATTTCCTTCCCATATCCCTTGCTGCTTCCCGATGCATGTCGTTCAGAAGAAATTCTTCTTCCCTCAGCTCATTACAGTAACGATAGGGATCGTCGAACAATCCCAGTTGAAATTTCAACCGAAGGATATTCCTTACAGCCTCATCGATTTGCGATTCCGGAATTTCTCCGTTCTTCACCAGATACAGCAATACTTCGGAGTAAACATTTCCCTGCATATCCATGTCTACTCCTCCTCTCATGGCCAGTATAGCTGCCTCGTATTTATTGGTAGCAAAGCCATGGGGAATTAATTCTCCTATCGAATTCCAATCCGATACGATCATGCCTTTAAAATTCCATTCATCCCTAAGAATAAAATGCATCATCGGGTTTGCGCTTGCCGGTATGCCGTTTATTTCATTAAAAGCTGTCATGAATGTTACCACTCCTGCATCGGCTGCCGTCTTAAAGGGAGGTAAATAAACTTCACGCAGGGTACGTTCCGACATATCGGTACTGTTGTAGTCTCGCCCTCCTTCAGCCGCCCCATAGGCGGCATAGTGTTTTGCACAGGCAGCAATGGTATTGGATGCCGATAGGTCATCACCCTGGAATCCCCTTATGCGTGCCCTAGCAATGAGGGATCCTAAGTAAGTATCCTCGCCGGCCCCTTCCATTATTCTTCCCCAGCGGGGATCGCGGGCAATATCTACCATAGGCGCGAAAGTCCAGTGCTGGCCCGCTGCAGAAGCTTCAATTGCTGCCACCCGTGCTGATTTCTCGATAGATTCTAGATCCCAGGAACAGGCTTCTGCCAAAGGAACAGGGAAAATAGTCTTATATCCATGTATCACATCGTATCCAAACAACATAGGAATCCCAAGACGTGATTCCTGCAGGACCATTTCCTGTATCTGCCTTGTATAGGCAACACCATTAATATTCAGCATCGATCCTAGTTTGCCCTGTTTAATAGCCTCGATATAGGAGTGCCCCTCAGTTAACGGACCGGTATGTTCTCCCAGACCGCTTAACTGGCTCATCTGTCCTATCTTTTCTTCAAGTGTCATCATGGAGAGAACTGAATCTACTTTTCGCTCTAAAACAACATCAACTATCTCCTTATCATTTTTACTCCTGCTGCATGACAACAGCGTTACTATCAGGATAGCGGCTTTTAACAAATTCACCAGTTTCATAGATTATTTTTTTATTGGCACCTAAATACTCAAGGCATAAATCAATTTTATAACAGCTCAGATCGTACTTCGAAGAAACAAATTAAAGAGGAGAATATGAAAAATTTAAACTCAACAAAAACTCATCAAATTTTACTTTTAATGATATTCTCTTTGCCGGACCTAGGAAGCTAGTTGACACATTAAAAATCGAGTTTCAGTATTCCGTTTATGACCTTTGATTAGAGCTTCAACTAGAATCCGTTACAAATTCATCATGAAATCATTCAGATTGGTATCGCGAGGCAGGTCCATTTTTTTTCTTAACCGGTACCTGCTGATTTCTACTCCCCTAACCGAAATATTCAGAATGGGTGCAATTTCCTTACTTGAAAGATTCATTTTCAGATACGCACACAGCCGCAAGTCTTTGGGAGTGAGTTCAGGATATTTTTTTCGTATTTTTTTCAGAAAATCTTCATGCACCTGGTCGAAGTGAATTTCGAATTTTTCCCAATCTTCACGGTTAAGCAAGTCCTTTTCCAGTGTTTTGATGAGATCACTGACTTGCTGTTTCGATTCACGATGGAGCATTTTCCCTGAAACTCTTATCAGCTTTTGCTTTACCTGATTCAGCATTTCATTCTTATAGGTGATCTGCATGGCGATTGATGCAAGTTCCCTGGTTTTACTATCAAGTTCAGTAAGATTTTTCTGGTTCTCGGCTTCAAGTTTTTCATTCCTGAGCTGAATTATCTCCTGCTCAGCTTTAAGCACTTCTTCAGTATAGACTTTTTCTTTCTCTTTGAGCGTAACCTTTTGTTTTTCTTTTAATGCATGTTTCTCTTTTTCTATCTTTTTTATTACGAATAATATAATGACGGCGATAGCACTAATAAATAGTATGGTATAAAGTACATAAGCCAGTTTGCTGCGATACCAGGGAGGCAGTATAATAAAATCATAAGACTGAGCTTCGCTGACTGTTCCATAGATATTCCTCGTTTTTACCCTGAACCTGTAGGAACCTTCATGTAAATTCGTATACTCTTTCTCCCGCACCTGGCTCCATTCCGACCATGTCTTGTCGTATCCCTCGAGCACTATGCTGTACTCAGTATTTCCAGGCATTTCATAAAATAAGGCTGAATAAGTAAATCGTAAGGCATTATCCCTGTATGTAAATTCAGGTATTGAAGAAGAATTTCCAGGGAGACTGTGGCCATCGAAGAGGATGGAATCGGGTAATATTTCAACACGTCGTATTTTTACTATATAATTTTCATCATAGGTCTTTTGAAATGTCGGATCAAAATGAATGACTCCCGCTTCAGTTGAAATAAGTATATTCGATTTATCTATCGGATATACATGCTCATAGGATGTGATAAGTTTATTTCGTAAGGGAAGAAAAGGCAGATAAATTTTATGGTAACTGCCATCGAAATTGGGCTTTAGTATTCCCATTTCATCCGACGTAAAAAACCAGCAATCCCCATTAAAATCTTCAATCAGGTTATATACATTACCGTTGTTAAACAATACCGATAATTCTTCATCGCGGTAAAAAGTCTCATTTTTATAATTATAGGTATAAATACTTCCGTCAGCACTTACTATAAGTTTGTCGTAAAACCTGAGTACATTCAGGTTATATTTACCAGGCAACCCTGATTCTGTTGCATAATTCCGGATTTCTGTAATTGAATCCAGTGTTGCGTTTATTTTTAGCCTGTAAATACCCTTGAAGCTATGTCCAATCCATAAATATCCCTTTTCGTCGAATTGTATTTGTTTACAAGATTGATAAAATCCAGGAATCCTCCTGATAAATTTCCATCCTGGTTTACCATTAATCTGTTCATATTCATAGAGCAAAATACCTGCATAGGTTCCCTCGATAAGATATTGGGGTTTGCCTGGAAATTCAGCGAATGACCAGCCTCCCTGAAAATTACTGATTTGCCTGAATTGGTCACTATCGATAGTATATGTACCCTTATCGTGACCTATAAGAATAGAATTACGTCGGTTTGAAAGCATCCATACTTGTCCCTGTAATCCATCGACAAATTGAAAAATCCTCCTTTCATCCGTTAAACCATCCGGAGGTGGCCATTTAGTCTTAAATAGTCCCTGATTCGTTCCAAGATAGAGATCGTCTCCTTTCTTTTCGATCGCGTAAACAGCACCAACAATATTCTGATGTGCAAAATAGGAAAGGGGCGAATTGAGCTGCACATAATCAATCCCATTATCCAAACCCAGCCAGAGATTATTTTGTTTGTCGGCAAAGAGACAAAGCACGGTATTGTTCTGCAAACCCCTTTCTCGGTTAATCCTTTGCACTAGCGAACCTTTACGATCAAGTATTACTATTCCGTCCTGAACGGTTCCAAATGCCAGGTATTCTTCACCTATGTTGGTAGCACTGAATATTTGATTTTCTTCGAAATACGATTGTAATTCGTTTCCAAAACGGGAAATCCCTGAGTCGTTAACCAGGAAAATTCCCTTTTCCCGTGTAGCAACCAAGAGGGTATTTTCATCGTATTGAAGAATACTCATTACGGTGATATTGCCGAATTGCTCTGAATTTTTTACCGAAGTAAAATTCAGCCCGGTAAGTTTAAGTAATCCTTTACTAATTTCCCTGACATAGAAATTCCCTTCAACGGCAAAAGAGAAATGAAATACCCTGTTGAAGCAGATCAGATCGATCTTATCGTCTTTGAAAAAGAATACTGCATTGAAAGAGTGAAAAATATAACCCCCCAAATAAGGTACAATCTTCCATACTTCGCCAAAATCCCGATATTCCTCTGGTATTTTATATAGTAAAGAATGATACACAAGTTGTCCCTGCTGGTTGGCATAGAAATACCCGAAATCATTTGAGGCCCCAACATAAATACGTCCGTCTCCGGATATCAGCACCGACCTGACTATAGAACGATTAGGTATTAAATAGGTCCTCCAGCTGCTGCCATCAAAGGCTAATAATCCGGCATTATTTCCAAAATACATGACCCCTTCCTGGTCCTGTGCTATTGACCAGGTCTGCGTTCCTGCTTTGTATGTTTCTTTCGGATAATTCTGCGTGAAGGCAAATCCAACTGTTTTAACCGAGGGAAATGCACAAAAGGGAAAAAGAAATGAAGCGCATATAATTGTAATTATCTTTTTCATCGGATAATAGTTCCGGTTCAAAAATAACTAATTATATGGTATATGATTAATTCGAAGGTTTTTATATAAAATTGAAACCAAACGGTTTCAATGATCAAAAGCTAACAATTAAAGAATAACTCTGCTTATTTATCCTTTAATTGGTTTTGCTTAATAATATTTCGTCAATTTGTTGCCGGAACATTTCTTTTGTCTGGTCAGGTGTTGCTGCAATTCCTGCCGACATAACCGGTGTATCGTCCTTGGGAATGAAGAGAAAAGAGGGAATGCTCTGTACTCCAAATATAGCTGCCAGTTCCTGTTCAACCTGGACATCGATTTTATAGACCTTTATTTTACCGGAATATTCAATAGCCAGTTCTTCCAAAATAGGCGATGTAATCCGGCAGGGTCTGCACCAATCGGCATAGAAATCTATGAGGCCGGGAAGTTCACCTTTATAGATCCATTGTCCCGGATTTTGTTCGTAGTCAACAATTTCATCCAGAAACATCTGTTTATTTAATTTTACAGGTTTTACTTCTACAACCTGCGGAACAATTTTTTCAGTCTTATTTTCAGATTGTGATGCCTGCTGACTGTTACAACCCATACCTATTAATATACCTAGTAATGATAGGCTCACTATTTTCTTCATTGCTACTTAGTATTTATTTATGTATATGTTTACATATATCGTGCCATACTATAATAAATCCATCAATCATCAAATGAAAATAAAAAAAGGCTGTCATGTTGACAGCCCTTTAAGCTCTTTTTTCTGTAATTAAAAATACAAGAATAAATTTATTGAACCGTCCAACTGATCGATACTCAGTCCAAAATCGTCATACCCTAAATTATCGGCTTCACGAATTACGGTGGAAACCTGCTGGGTTGAACCATTCCAGTACTGATATTCAGTTATACGATTCTGTGACCATTGGTACACAAATGAATATCCGAATTCACCCCCGATTGAAATTTTCGGACCGATAAAGAATTCTACTCCAAGCAGTCCTCTTAAGCCCACATACAATCCTTTATCGATATAATCGTTAATGATCCTTTCCGCTCCGTTATAATAAACATTGTCAAAAGTTTCAGGACGATTAAATTCATTAGTTATCGAATTCCCGTAATTATAGGACCTGTCAATTTTATTATACCCAAATATTATTTCTGCCCCATATTTACCCTGTACGCGAGAATTTCCCCGTAACTTTTCCAATCCGAAACCCAAATGAACCAAATTTGTTTTTGTAGTCACCTCATCATTAACAAACTGAGGCGCCAGAGGATCGTAGGTTAGCGTACTTTGAGGAACAACATATATATCGGTAAACGACACGAAATCACCCCGGAAATTAGCTCTGATTGCTAAATCGGCCTGAAGCATATATTTTGCATAAATTCCTGTGGCACCTCCAAAGTCATTACCATATGTAAATGAAGGAGTTGAAGCATGGTTTTGTGAGAATATACCTCCGAGATAGTAGAAAAAAGGTACTGCATCGATACCAATTGCTATCTCTCCCTTCTCCGGAAGAATGTACACACCTTTTTTCGAATAAAGGTTTACTTTTTTAGATCTACCCAGTGAATCGGCCTGGCCAAAAGTTATTGCCGAAATACCAAGTGTGAATATAATTAAACTTACTTTATATTTCATTTCAGGTTGTGTTAGAATTGAAT
>Ga0307422_1001621_pt1 | contig 11629 bp, 4 predicted proteins | sample SalMarWE160290MG_FD_202153 | JGI IMG/M metagenome (GOLD analysis project Ga0307422, IMG submission 202153) | Salt marsh sediment microbial communities from the Plum Island Ecosystem LTER, Massachusetts, United States - WE1602-90 | ecosystem: Environmental > Aquatic > Marine > Intertidal zone >...
CTGAAATATAGTCGATATTTCCCACCATCTGGTTCAGTACATAGTCGTTCCACTCCACCCACTCATTGCCGGGTCTGTAGAGGGAAGCCCCGGAAGCAACAAGTTTTATTTCACTGTCAATTAAACGGATGAGTTTCCCTGCTTCCAGGGCAAATTTGCAATAATCCTCCGCACTTTTCTGGCCCAATTGCCAGGGGCCGTCTATTTCGTTGCCCAATCCTACATATTTTATATTAAAGGGTTTTTCATTGCCGTATTGTACCCGGAGATCCGCATAGTATGTTCCTTTCTCCCCGTTGCAATATTCCACCCAGTTCCTAGCATCGTCGAGCGTTCCGGTTCCGGCATTGATGCATAAAAAGTTGTCAGCACCGATAAGATTGCAGAATTTGACATATTCATCGGTTCCCATCTGGTTGGTTTCAATTTGGTTCCAGGCCAGGTCTCTTTTAGCGGGTCGCTGGTCTTTAGGGCCAATGCCATCTTCCCAGTTATACCCTGAAACGAAATTGCCCCCCGGCCACCTGACACTTCGGATATTCAACTCTTTCATCAGGTCAGTGAAGTCCTGGCGAAAACCGTTTTTATCGGAGAAAGGAGATTCCGGGTCATAAATACTCCCATAAACCACTGTATGGATAGGCTCCACAAAAGCACTGTAAATATTCGGGTCAACCTGATCAATTTTCCGGTCGAAGTCGATTTTTATAACAGCAGATTCCTGGGCTGATAGTTTCCCCGCGAATAAGCATGCCATCATCGTGCCATAAATTAAAAATTTATATTTTTTCATAGAATTCTTTTTTTATACGTTAGGTTCCTTTTATTAATGTAATTGTAATATGTATTAAATAAAATGGTTACAGGAATTCAGTATGTATTATTCTGAAATACTTATTGTCTCCTGCCAACATTATAGTGCGCTCATTTCCTGAAATGCTGTTGAGTTTATTCTCTGAAATCTCAAATAATTCATGACACTGCGCGCAGGATGGGATCGTCATTATATTTCCCTTTGGGAAAAGTAAAACGAACTGATCCCTGGATGAGTCGTAGTAAATATCGCTGGGAACATCCTTCGTTTCAGCATGAAATCCCCCTTCACCGGTATAGGTTAAGAGGCGCTGGGTCCATACTTTCCCTTTCGAAGAAAAATACAATACCGGTGAGCTTTCTGTTGTTTTTCCGATTACTGCAATCTGATTCTGCGTAACAAGAATTTTACTAAAAGTACAGGCTTTGTAGTATCCGTTGTATATTTTATTAAAATCAAAAATATCCCAGATTTTGCCATCGGTGGTATGAATGATTTCACCCTGGTCGGTTACCCCAAAGCAGTCTGAATTTCCGGATGATAGAGAAACAATGTTTCCTTTCAGGGCCAGCCGGATGCATTCAAAGGAATTTTTGGAATTTCCGATCCGTAGTTCTCCATTGTTGCCGCCGGCAATGATATGGTTTTTAAATGATGTCAGGCAGTTGATGGTACAGGTTGTAACACAGTCTATCTTTCTGAAAGAAGCATCTTTTTCAACGTAAAAAAGGGAACCCAGGCTTCCGGAAACGATTAATTGCTGATCGCTTGCATGGATGCTAGTAAGTTTCTCTTCCAGTTCCCGGGTTTGAATTACGACCCCCTCTTCTGAAATCCAGTCGATACGCCCGTTTTCTGTTATGGCAACAAAAACATTTCCCTGGCAGGCTACATCCACATACTCCTCCCTGGATTCCTGATCCTGGAAATAAGGAAAAGAAGTAAACCCAAAACCATGGTGCCCAGCAAATAGCAGGATTGCAAGCAAAAGAAGCGATTTTGGGTTCACTGAATTCATTGTAAAATAGGGATTATTATTTCAGTCCGCTGTTTTTAATCCGGAAGTAGTCAAATGCCACTTCAAATGGTTCCTGTGCTCCATTATCTGGTTGCATGAACCTTCTGAAACGGGCCATCATGGCAGGTGTTGCCCCATCGCATGCCATTAATCCGGCGCTGATATTTTTCAGTACCACATTTGCCGTTCCTACTTCATTAAATTTCTTCCCGTCTGAAGAACAGGAAGCAGTATACACATTGCCTTTTTTGACCAATTTCAATACCAGGGTATTGTCGGTTTTGATGATATCTTCCATGCTGATGTTTACGGAAGATTTTTGGTTTCCGTTGCTTTCAACCGAAAGCTCAACGGCACCGGGTTGTTCTCCGCCACCTCCGGGTCTGAACCCTCTTCTTCCCATACTGGCTCTGTAAACCAGCTTTACAAAATTGTCATCGTCCTGGTATGCAACCATCCCAGCATTCTGGGAAAATCCGGACGGCTTCCGGGAACAAACAATTTTTGTTTCGATGGTCCAGTCGGTATTGGCACTTTGGAGCAGAATATTCTCAGCGTCGCTGTTTTCATCGGTAATATCCCCTTTTGCACTGGTAATAACCAGCGATCCCGGTTTCTTCGACAAACTCCAGTTCCCGGAATTTTCCCGGACCCAGCTCCAGTGATCTCCCAACTCATCGGTTTTAAATTCATCGTTGGTTGATTTCACCCCAAAGTTTACAGCATATTTATTTTTATCATAGGTGATATAATCGACCAGTGAAATGGTTGCTGTCCCAGGGACACCTTTCGCCTGATCTGTTTCTACTACCATGGCAGGGTCGGCTGCCTTAGCCTCAACAACGGGCGCATTTTCAGATTTGTCTTCCATCAAGTAGCTGTATTGAGCCACATCGGGGCTGAATCCTTTTACTAATCGATTATTTACCACGATCGATGCGGCATCCAGGTTGGGCATTACCTTGATGGGGAAACCATCTGATTTTGTTTTCCCATCGATGGAAACATGGGCGGTTATGGTGGCAATGCCGGTTCCTGTTGCTGTTACTTTTCCGTTCTTATCAACTTCTGCAACAGCCGGGTTATTGCTTTCATAAACGACCTTTGCTTTGCTGATGTCGTAAAAACTATCGTCGGTCATAGCGGCTGTAACGCTGGTTTGTGCATCCGATCCCTTTCTAAGTACAATCGTTTCGCAACCGGCAACAACCGTTTTCAGTTCCGGAATAAATTCCCCTTTCATCGTTGCACTGACCGTTCCTTTAATATTTTTCGAAGAAGTACCTATTTCGAAAACGTATTTTCCCTTGTCATACGTAATTTTATCTTCTTTCAGGTCCCAGAACCACAGGTCGGCACAATTAATATCGATGTTAATTGTTTTGGTTTGCCCAACCGGAATGGCAACCCTTTTAAATCCTTTCAGTCGTTTTATCGGGCGTTCCAGTTCATCCGGGCTTTCAGGTGTTGTCATGTAAATTTGTACAACTTCATCGCCATCGTAAATTCCGGTATTTTTGACATCTGCACTGATGGTTATTTTATCGTGAGGTGTGATGGAGTTTTTGCTGATCCTGAAATTACTGTATTCAAAAGTTGTGTACGATAACCCATATCCAAATTCATAGCTGACCTCTTTATCGAAGTACCAGAATGTTCGTCCGTTTTTGTTGGCTCCGCCTCGCAACGTGTAATCGGTTATTGGGGGAAGATCTTTCACCGATTTGTACCATGTTCCGTTTAATTTCCCTCCCGGGGTAACTTCACCAAACAAAATACTGGCTATGGCATCGCCCTGAGCCTGTCCGTTATAGCCTACCCAAAGAATACCCGGAATATTTTGGAGGTGTTTGAATTCCTCGACTTCCACACATCCCAGGGTTTGCATCACCACAATGGTATAGGGATTAACTTCGGCCACAGCCTTTATTAAACTGACCTGATTTCCGGGAAGCAACAAAGTCAGGCGGTCGGCCTCTTCGGTTGCGGTTTTCTCGTCGGTTCCGACAAATACAACAGCCACATCAGCGTTTTTGGCTAATTCAATGGTTGCTTCATCAATGGGTGAATCATCAGGTGCATGGTAACATAAATACAATGTCTGAGGTTCCGTAACTCCCAACCTGTTCACTTTGATTTTCATGAGGCTACCACCGCCATAAACCCCACCGGCCCGGTGGCCGGCTGCAACCGTAGCATTCAGAGTGGCAATAAGGTTTCCATCCGGTGAACCTACTCTGACCTCAATTATTCCACCTTCTATAGGGATGTTCACAACAATGCCCATGCTGTCGACATGGGTAAGATCAATGTTTTCGTAGGCCGTCCAGGAACCATCATCAATGGTTCTTACCTGATCGGTTTCCCCCATTCCAGAGCCAACCGTAATTCCCTCAGAGGCAGCGGTGTATTTGGTTGCATCGTGACGGGTCATTGATCCATCGGCTTTATACAATTCAAAGCGAACCACATAGAGCAGGTTGCTTTTGTTTGAAGTATTTCCTCCCGAGCTATGTCCCACTTCTGCTTTGTATCCATGTTTTTTCAAATACTTTTCAATACCGGTAAGCGGTGAAATCATGTTATCCTGTTCCGGCCTTCCGGAATAGGGGCCCAGTTCAACTTCATCCGCCTGAGGCCCGATAAGGGCAATTTTTTTCAGTTCATCCGGAAATAGCGGAAGTGCCTGCCGGTTGGTTTTTGCTGAAATATTGTTTTTGAGAAGTACAGGCGTTTTGGTTGCAATTTCTTTAGCTAACGCCTGATTAGCCGGAGAATTAACCCTATTCGGTTGAAATAGGGAGTAGGGTACTTTTGCCGGCGGATCGAACTCACCGGTTCTCATCCGGATGGTAAAGACATTAAGCAGTGCTTTGTCAATATCGGCCATGGTGATCAATCCCTGGTTAAACGCCCCCATGGTATTTCGCTGGTAAATGCTTCCGCAATCGGAATCAACCCCGGCTTTTAATCCTTGTGCGGTAGCTTCTTCGGCTGTTTCCACATAGTAATGTCCGGTGTAGATGTCTTCAATCGCAGCACAGTCACCGGTGATATACCCATTCAGGCCATAGGTTCTTCGGGCAATGGTGTCGAGGTACAAGGGGCTTGCAGAAGTAGGTACACCATTTACGGCATTGTACGATGACATGATGGAAGGAAGGTTGTCTTCTTCAATCAGCTTTTTATAAGGTGCCAGGTAAAACTCGCGCAGATCCCTGCTGTCCATATCCGAACTGCTCACATGGCGGTCAAATTCACTGTTATTTGCCAGGTAATGTTTGGCACAGGGGACGGTTTTCAGGTACTTTGGATCATTTCCCATCATGCCTCTTACAAAGCCGGAAGCAATTTGTGAAACCAGGAAGGGATCTTCGCCGTATGTTTCTCCGGTTCTTCCCCAACGGGGATCCCTGATGGGTTCAACTACCGGAGACCAGTAAGTCAGCCCTTTGGTTCCGGTTGCATGGATGGCCCGGGCTTCATCAGATATTGCTTTAGCCTCACGCTGGATGAGCCGGGGATCCCAGGCAGAGCCCATTGCAACACTGTTGGGAAAGGAGGTAGGCCCCTGAATTCCGCCATCGGGATTTGCAAAACCGAGTATCCCGTGCAATGCTTCGCTCCAGGTGTTGTATGCCTGGACGCCCAAACGCGGAATGGGTGCCATGTTGTTTCCCAGCAGGCTTTGTTTCTCTTCCAGTGTCAATCTGGAAACAAGGTCAGCTGAACGTTCCTCGAAAGAATAAGATGTATTCAGGTAAATGGGAACTTTCTTTTCCTGTGTTTTTCGATCAGCTGGCTTTAGAGCCAGAAGAAAAACAATGACAAGAAATCCGGTAAAAACAAGAAAGGTTTTAAACAATGGGTTATGGTTCATACTAAAGTTATCGTTTTTATTTTAGTGAATAGTAATGCATCCTTTTATTTAAAAAGCAAGGGGGCAAATTTATTCAGCGCCCTGCGCCAGGTCAGCCATTCATGGGCTGTGCCCTGCGATTCGTGATACACGATGTTTTTAATGCCGTGATTTTGGAGGGCCTCGACCTGTTCTTTCGGGCTACGCTCCTCGGTGCCGGTGCTGATGAAGAGTAGATTCATTTTCTCATCAAATGCTGCCGGATCTTTAAAAACCCCGTTAAAGGAATTCTCAATCCCTTCGTTGCCCCGCACAAAGAATCCGCTGAAAGTACCCATCCATGCAAATTTGTCCATGTTGGCAAATACGGTCATTGTGGTTTGCATTCCACCTCTTGACAGACCAGCCATAGCCCGGTTCTGCCTGTCGGTTTTTGTGCGGAATGTTTTATCAATATACGGAATCAGGTTTTTCACATAAATATCGGTAATATTTCCGGAAGCTTCCCGGACATCGGAATTGGTTTTGATATCTCCGCTGGGCATTACGACAATCATGGGTTCTGCTTTTCCGGCTTCTATCAACCCATCCATAATATTCGCCATATGTCCCTGAACAGACCAACCGTTTTCATCTTCGCCCCATCCGTGAACCAGGTACAAAACGGGGTATCTTTTATCCGGGTTTTTTTCATATTCGGAAGGAACATACACATTGATATGGCGTTCCAGCCCGTTTATATCCGACCAGTAATAAATAGAGCGCACCTGTCCGTGGGGTATGTTTTTATTAAAGCGGTAATAATCTCCTTCCGGGCCTTCCGGGATTTCTATGCCCGAAGATTCCCAGTTGCTGCCAAAAAAGGCCTCGGTGTTTCGATCCATGACAGCAACTCCGTCAATTAGGATGGCATAATAATGAAATCCGACGACCTGAGGATCGCATTTTCCCATCCAGACTCCGTTCTCATTTTTTGTCAGGTTATATTTTTTCCCGCCGATATCAACCTGGACCTCCTGAGCGGTAGGAGCTACTACCCGGAACAGTGCTTCATGGGTTTCAGGATTTACCGCCGGATACGGAGATAAAAATGTATTGGTCGAAGCCGGTTTAAAATTTTCCGGAAGGGGTTCAATTTGTGGTTGCCTGCCAAACTGTGCAGAGGCAATGCTGCAGGCGATAATTGCAGTAAAGATTAAAAATAATTTTTTCATGCTATTATAATTTTTATGAATTAAATTAGTTGTTACTATTTATATTTATTTCCAAGGATAAGTTTGTCTCCGGAATCATCTATCGTATAAATCTGTGGTTTTCGTGGCCCGTTCTCTTCTGCATGGTGAATTATAAACAGGCGTTTGCCTTCCCATGTGGTAAAAATCATACCGTGTCCTGAATTATCTCCTTTAAATGCTTTCTCTTCCTGAATCCAGGGGCCTTTGATACTTCCCGATTCGGAATAAGCCACTCCCTGTGCATACCGGTTTTCCCCCCAGCTTGACCACAGCATTCCCAGTTTCCCGGTTTGTGTTCTGAACAGTTGAGGGCCATCGGTAACCCAGCCGGGCATTTTCATTCCAAAAGTTGCTTCCCCAATACTGTTCATCTCTTTCGACCACGCAGCCTCACTGGCCCGGAAGATCGTTGTTGGTTCGGCTGTTCTGTGGGTCAAATCCTTAGAAAGAGGCATAAAATCCATGGTTCCGTCAATGAGTTGAGTCCATTCGTGAACAAACACCATATAGACGGTGTCGTTTTCTTCATAAAGGGTCCCGTCAATGATATCCCAGTCTCTGGGACCCAGGCAGAAATCATATTCAGGAACCAGCGGTTTGAAAGGTCCTTCCGGTGAATCGGCTATTAAAATCTGGGTTTGGTTGGTTGGTACATTGTAACGTCTTGGAACATTTTCAATCGGATTACTGTGGTCGTTCCAGGTTCCTGCCAGATAGTATTTATCCCCGAATTGGTGAATTTCTGCAGCTGCTACAAAATGCCCGTCCATCCATGTGCCGGTAAGGTCGATGATAGAGTAGGGACCTGTCCACATCTTCAAATCCTTGCTTTTGTAAAGACGGCCTCCGGTTCCTGTCAGATAATAGGTTTGCGTCTCTTTATCGGGAAAGATAAATGGATCGCTCATAGAAATTTCATCCAGGGAAACCGTTTTGATTTCGGGTTCCGGGCGTGGCCTTATCGGGGGTCGTTGACCGCCAGGCAGAATGGATCCACCGAAATTCCTCTGTCCCATATTTGCACGAGGAGCCTGTTCCCCCCTAACAACCTTTTGTTTGGTGCTTTTATAATCCAACAGGGAAAGCATTCTTAACCCGTAACGTTTCCCGATCATCCGGTAACCCTCGGCCGTGAAATGCAACCCGTCTCCTCTTTGCGGGCATCCGATGGAAGATATAACATGGCTGTTAGGCAACCTATCAGGCAGGGTTGCTATAATTTTATTCATACTTGCACAGGTGCCATCCTGGTCCCCATGAACAACTTCTCCAACCAACAGAGGAACAAGGGCAGGTTTAAGATCCAGATCTGCAATCAGGTTGTTGTACACGTTCTTTACTTTTTGTGGCCACAGTGTATCGTTTGTATTCGATTCACCCTGATGCAATAATATGCCTTTAATAACACCATCCTTTTGAGCAATTTTTGCCATTTCAACCAACCGTCCGTATGGATTTCCGTCGTATTCATTAATCATACCGGTCATCCACCGGGGAGCTGTTTCTACATAGGATTGATAATTATCTTTGTCAAACAGTTCAATTTTACAGCCACCGATTGACACATTGATTACACCTACTCTAATATGTTTTGGAAGGGTTTCAATCAGGGTTCTGCCAAAATAATCGACCGGAGTAAGTCCGGTACGGCATCGGCACAGAGGAGGAACAGCCGTATACCAGTTTCCTTTGGTTCTGCCTGTTTCTGAACAATCAACCGCAGCCATCACCTGGAATCGTTCATCCACAGCAGTATCCTGTGGTTCTACACGGGCATTGCCTTCCATATTCGACTGTCCGAAACACAGATAGATATGAAAGTTGGGATCTTGAGCATTTGTTTTCAACCCAAATAGGAGAAAACCTGCTATTACTAATCGTAGTAGATTTTTATTCATTGTAAAATATTTTTTGAACGGTTTTGTTGTTTTTTTCATTGCTATATATCGTGGATACAATTGTAAAGTTACATTATTTCTCTATTCTTAGGGCAGTTTACCCCGTTATCAGTTCCCAGCCAAACTATATTATTTTTATCACGGTTTATTTTCAGCCAATTGTATTTTACAAGTGCTGAAATACCATTGTCTGTGGCAAACCATCGAGTTCCCTTTTCACATAATTCCTGCTTACTCTCAAAAGTAACATAGTCCAAACCGTTGAGATAACTCCCAAAATTATAAATAACAGTTACGGTGGAAGATTGTGTTTAACCATCCAGTTTTTAAACCGTTGTTGAGTTCCTTTCAGATTGGAGATATCAAACCTGGTTCGTATCATAATTTACTTCGCTTAGTTTAAGTTCGTATTAAAATCATTATTAGGTCTATTTATTTGGCTTCAACAAAATAAAACAAAACAGACAGGGAACTTGACCCATCGGGGCTCGTTTCATTATTCAAATATTTAGTTTATTTCAACGTTAATTCTCTTTAAATCTTTGCTATCCGAACTGTTCCCGTAAAGTATTTCATACTCATCCGGGGTTACCATCATTTTACGATGGCTCCAATCAAAAAAATCAAACGAAGAAGGTGGCAGGCTGATAACAACCTGTTTGGTTTTTCCTTTGGCAAGTTCCACACGTTTGAAACCCCGCAACGTTTTTAACGGGCCTTCAATATCGTTTACTTTCCTGACATAAACCTGCACAATTTCGGTTCCGTCATAATCTCCGGTATTTTTAACCGGAATTGTTATTTCAACCGTTTCTTCAGCCTTGAAAGAAGATTTGCTCAGGGTTGCCGTACCAATTTCGAAATTGGTATAACTCAAGCCAAAACCAAAGGGGAATAATGCATCGTCCATATAACGGTAAGTACGCCCCTGCATTGAATAATCTTCAAAATCTTTTAGCTGGCCGGAATTTTTATAAAAAGTAACTGGCAGTTTCCCTGCCGGGTTGTAATCCCCGAAAAGTACATCGGCAACCGCCTGCCCGCCCGATTCGCCGGCATACCAGGCCTGAAGAATGGCATCGCATGTTTCGGTTTCGGGAGTTAAAGCTATAGCCGAACCCGAACAGTTTACAAAAACAACTTTTTTACCTGCTTCTTTTAATGCTTTCAGGCAATTCCGCTGTACCGACGGAAGGTCTATGTTGGTGCGGTCGCCACCTTTAAACCCGGGGTATGAAACCGGCATTTCTTCACCTTCCAGTTTTCCGGATAATCCCCCCACAAAAACCACTGTGTTAATTCCATTCAATTTGTTAATAAGGCTGGTATAATCCACATCCACTTCTTTTCCAAAATCAAATTCGATGTTGGCCTGCCAATTATTTAACTGGGCGTATTGGATTTTAATTTTGTATTTTTTGCCTGCTTCAACCTGAAAAGGAATTCTGGACGGAAGCGTACGCCAATTGTCATAACTTGTTAATGATTCACCGTTAACCAGCAATTCAAAATGCCCGGTAGCTCCTCCTTTAAATACAATTTCTTCAGATACTTTAGGAACAAATTCTGTTTCAAACAGGGCCGAAAAACCTTCGAGTTTAACGCCCGATGCAAATTCGTGCTGCCCGGCAGTAGTCATTTTTATGGGATTGACAATTTGTTGGGTAATTACGGCTTTCCCTGTTCGATCGTGGTTGTTCCAGTAAGTGGCTTTAAAGCCCTGTTTCCCCTCGAATGAACATTTTCCGAAGTAACTTTCAGTAACTTTGTCTTCCACCAGGTTGCAGCCTTTGTCGTATACTATTTTTCTTTCCGGAAGTTTTGTTTTGATTCCTTCGAGAATGGAAATAGTTCGAATAGGCGTACCGTTGTAATTCCCCCATAACATGGGTTCATCATCGGCATTTGGCCCGATAACCGCTATTTTTTTGCTTTTTTTCGATAAAGGCAAAACATTGTTTTTATTCTGAAGGAGGGTCATGGTTTCGCGTGCCATGTCGAGGGCAAGCTTGCGATGCGCTTCATTGTTTATTATGGATGGAGAAATTTGTGCCCATGGAACAATTTCATTGTCATCCATTTCTCCCAGGTCGAAACGGCCGATCAAAACGCGCATCAGACTTTTATCCATATCTTCTTCTTTGATTAAATCACGTTCAACTGCCTCGGGCAAGGTTTTAAACGGATAATTTTCCCATACACATTCCAAATCAGTTCCTGAAAGAACTGCTTTTGATGAAGCATGAACCGCATCGGATGAAACATTATGCGTAGTGAAAAAGTCGGTAATAGCACCACAGTCTGAAACAACCAGGTATTCATACCCCCATTCATTGCGCAGGATACGTTGCAGGAGCCGGGTGTTGCCACAGCAGGGCTCATCGTCAAGGCGCTGATAGGCACACATTACCTGCCTTACATCTGCCTGTTGAACCAGGGCTTTGAAAGCGGGAAGGTACGTTTCGTATAACTCGCGGGGATTAATGTTGTTGAGGTTTAATTCATGTCGGCTCCATTCGGGGCCTGAATGCACAGCGTAATGTTTTGCACAAGCCAGCAATTTCCGGTATTTGGCATCGGCAGGTCCCTGCAACCCTTTGACTACCGAAACACCCATGCGCGACATCAAATACGGATCTTCACCGTAAGTTTCCTGCCCACGCCCCCAACGTGGGTCACGGAAAATATTTACGTTCGGAGTCCATACCGAAAGGCTCAGGAAGCGTTTATTTTCGTTTCCTCTTTGCAGCCACTGGTTGTATTTTGCACGGCCTTCATCTGAAACGGCATGATAAATTTGCAACA
>Ga0307422_1001622_pt1 | contig 11628 bp, 9 predicted proteins | sample SalMarWE160290MG_FD_202153 | JGI IMG/M metagenome (GOLD analysis project Ga0307422, IMG submission 202153) | Salt marsh sediment microbial communities from the Plum Island Ecosystem LTER, Massachusetts, United States - WE1602-90 | ecosystem: Environmental > Aquatic > Marine > Intertidal zone >...
ATACGGACGATACGATTGGCCTTTACCTAAAAGAAGTGAGCCGTGTTCCTCTATTAACTGCTGAAGAAGAAGTTGAATTATCACAACGGATTGAACGTGGGAGAATGGCAAGGGAAGAACTTGCCAAAGGAAAAGTAAGTATTAAAAGGCACTCTGAACTTAGATTACTTATTGAGGATGGATGGGCTGCCAGAGAACACCTGGTTACAGCCAACTCGAGGTTAGTCATAAGCGTAGCGAAAAAATATATGAGCCGCGGTGTACCTTTCCTGGACCTTATCCAAGAAGGTAACATTGGGTTAATACGCGCTACAAAAAAGTTCGATTATCGACGAGGGCATAAATTTAGTACATATGCAACCTGGTGGATCCGCCAGGCAGTTACTCGGGCAATCGCTGATCAAGGGCGCACAATCCGTGTTCCGGTGCATATGGGCGATCAGATTAATAAATTACTGCGCACTCAGCATCAACTTACACAAAAATTAGGCCGTGATCCATCTGTTGAAGAATTAGCAATTGCTCTAGACGTTCTTCCTAAGAAGGTCGAGAATATGATTCAGGTTTCACGGCGTCCTTTATCGCTAGAAACCCCAACTGATAATGAAGATGATTCTGTCCTTGGGGATTTCATTGAAGATAATGAGATACCCGCACCAGATGTGACAGCTACTTATAATCTATTACGAGAACATTTAGAAATGGTTATGGAATCTCTACCACCAAGAGAAGTCCGTATCTTACAATTGAGGTATGGATTGTTAGACGGACAAGCATATACTTTAGAAGAGGTAGGCAGGAAAATGGGTGTGACACGCGAACGAGTTCGTCAAATCGAAGCACAAGCACTGAGCCGTTTACGTCACCCAACTATAAAACGCAAATTGCGTGATTATCTGGGAGAATAAAAAATTAATGGATACTATGCAAAAGATTCCGCTTCGCGTATTCTATAGGAAGATCGAGGAATTAATAGTTAATCAACAATCCGATGCAGCTATATCTCGTTCTGAATATCTATTAGAAAAATATCCTAAAAACATTGCCATTTATAAACTTTTAGGGAAAGCTCTCCTTGAAAAACATGAATTTGATTATGCAAATACAGTTTTTGAAAAGATCTTGCTTGTTGAACCGGATGATTTCGTTTCTCACATTGGGATAAGCATTATTGCAGAGGATTTTGGAAATTTAGAAAAATCATTAAATAGCATGCGTCGCGCGTATGAATTAGAGCCTTCTAACGAATCACTTCAAAATGAAATCAAGCGCCTTCAAAAAACTAAAGACGGATCTGCGCCTGATAAAGTACGACTCACGCGCGGTGCTCTTATTAAAATGTATTCCCGCACCCAACTAACTGAACAAGCAATCGCAGAAGCGCGCTTAGGGATACAGGAGAGACCAGATCGTATAGATTATAAAATCCATCTAGCAGATATGCTTTTTTCTTCTGGCAGGAAAATCAAAGCAATTGAAACTTGCATTGATATCATCAGCACACTTCCTTACTGCAAACCAGCCCTAATTATCCTTTATAAATCAATTGCACCTTTAGATAATTCGAGCGATTCAACGATTTATAAAATAAGACTGACAGAAATCGATCCTTATTTCGCTTTCATGAAAATTGGTACTAGAACAGTTGAGGATATTCCCGATATTGCTATTATGGTGGAAGAAATAGAAAAGCCAAATACTCCCATAGGAAATCTCAATAAATTTTTAGAAGAAGCGTGGAAAAAAACGACTCAGTATGATGATTCGCTTTCTTCAAAGGATCAAATTGAAGATTGGGCATCAATAATAGATGATGCTGTATCAAACAAAGGCATTGGAGCACCTATAACGGATACTTCTTACGAGGAGGTGGCTGTTCCCATTAATGAGGATAATGATACACTAGAAACGCATCAACAAAAAAAACCTCCATTAATCACCAAAAAGGATAGACTCCGTAGAAAATTAAGCGCAACACAAAAAGACACACATGATAAAATTACAATCCCAGAGTGGATATTTGAAGATAAACCACCTGATAAAGCTTATGAAGATAATAAAGATTTCTCAAAAAAACCAATCATTCCCGAGAAGTCATTATTTAATGAATTAGAGAAACAACCGATACCGGATGATTCTCTTACCCATACTTTCGGATCAGATGGTATGACAGACCATGATTCCCCCATTAATCCCTCCTTAGATGCTTCGGATCTTGAGCAAGACTCGCTAACCTGGGTAAATCAACCTTCAGACGGTAAAATCGAGAATATTCAAGAGGTTGTCAGTTCTTTAGATGATACACAAAAGATAAAGATCCTTCCTGAAAATCCAGAAGAATTGATTTCTCAGACATTAAATAGTATTGAGGGGGGAGACATAAAGTTTGCATTTCAATGTTTAAACAAAGTAATCGACAAGAATTACAAACTCAAAGAACTTGCAGCCCGATTGGAAGATATTTGCTTACAATATCCTTCGGAAGTAGATCTATGGCTTAGTCTTGTAAGGGTTTATAAGAAATTAGGATTAAAAGAAAAATCTCTTGAAACACTAGAAAAAGCCCAAAACAACCTCACATTCTAAAAGGAATATCATGGATAATTTAGAACGCACATTAGTTCTCATCAAACCCGATGGAATACAGCGAGGATTGATTGGAGAGATTATAAAAAGGTTTGAAGATCGCGGTTTACAGCTTATCGCAATGGACTTACAAATTGTATCAAATGAATTAGCGGAAAAACACTATGCCGCACATATTGGGAAGAAATTTTATAAAGGTTTGATCAAATATATAACATCTTCACCTCTTATCGCAATGGTTTGGGAAGGCATCAACGCTGTGGAAGCTATCCGCCAAACAGTTGGTTCAACAAATCCAATTGAAGCAGCTCCAGGCACTATCCGCCATGACCTGTCTATCATTACCAGCCGAAATCTTGTTCACGCCTCAGATTCATTGGATACTGCAAAGAAAGAGATCTCTCTTTGGTTTGATGAAGAGGATATTTATCCTTGGGATCGCTTTCATGAAGATTGGTTTACAGGATTGAATTAGTTCATCGTCTTGACGATATAATAACTCCATGTTAAACTATTTACTCCACGGGGGCGTGGTGTAGTGGCTAACATGCGGCCCTGTCAAGGCCGAGACCGCGGGTTCGAACCCCGTCGCTCCCGCCTAAAATCCGGCTTCCACCGGATTTTTTTATTTTTAAACAATGCGTAGACCTTTGTATAGTAAAATCAGTATCGGTGCTATAGACAGCCATAATTCCTTAAGAAAATAATTGAAGGAGAGACGAATGAGTCACAATCCAAATAATATACAAATTAAATTCACTTTGAATGGGTTAGAACAAAAATTTGAAATAAATCCGGATGAAATTCTTTTAGATTTCCTAAGAGAAGAAGGTTTAATGAGTGTGAAATCAGGATGCGGCGGTCAGGGGGATTGTGGAATGTGCACAGTTCTAATTAACAATAAACCTGTTAAATCTTGCTTGGTCAAAATGTCTACAATTAACGGCAAATCTATTGAAACACTTGAATCTTTGGGTACCGCTGATAACCTCCACCCGCTTCAAAACGCGTTTATTGAAACAGGTGCTATACAATGCGGATTCTGTACTCCTGCCCAGATTCTTACTGCCAAAAGCCTCATCCAAAAAAACAGTAATCCATCTGAACAGGAAATCCGAAAAGCCCTTTCAGGAGTTTTATGCAGATGCACAGGTTATGTACGAATAGTTGACGCGGTTTCTCGGGCATCTGCCGTAATGCGCGGAGAGAAAGTTCCTTCATATATCCCACAGGAGATAAAATTTGGTGAGAATATTGGTGAGATTAACCTACCAGAAGCTTATTATCGTAAAGATGGTAATAAGTCTCCACTTCTACCCCTTATTTTGACACCAAATGGAATGAAACAGCTATCTGAGGTGGGAAAGTCTGTCCATAAGGTTGACAGTGTGAAACTGGCTACCGGTAAACCAGCTTTCACCGACGATATCCACCCCAATGGGATGCTTTACGGTGCTTTATTAACCAGCCCGCACGCGCATGCCAAGATTATAGATTTAGATGTTAGCAAAGCAAAACAGTTTCCCGGTGTTCATGCAGTTCTTACCTATAAAGATGTTCCCCGCGTGAAATATGCAACCGGCGGCCAGAGTTTCCCTCAACCACTACCGCATGACCAGGTCTCACTCGACAATAAAGTTCGGCATGTTGGCGATCGTGTCGCAATTGTTGCCGCTGAAACTATGGAAATTGCTAATAAAGCCCTTCAATTAATTGATGTTGAATATGAAGTTCTTCCCTATGTACTGGATTGTGAATTGGCAATGAGTGGAAACGCTCCCATTATTCACGATGAGGAAGATACGGAAGGTATCTTTGATGCTTCACGAAATATTGTCCATCATCTTGAAGCTGAGGTCGGTGAACCAGATACGGCTTTTAAAAATGCGGACAAGGTTCTTCAAGGTGAATACCGAACACCGAAGCAACAGCACGCGCAAATGGAACCGCATGTCTGTATCACATATTTTGATGAAGATAACCGTTTAGTTGTACGAACCAGCACACAGGTTCCATTCCACGTTCGTCGGATCATATCCCCACTGATTGGCTTACCCATAAAACAAATCCGCGTGATTAAACCGAGAATCGGCGGCGGTTTTGGCGGAAAACAAGAAATATTGCTTGAAGATCTTTGCAGCTTCCTCACAATAGCTACAGGACGACCGGTAAAAATGGAATTTACCCGCAGCCAAGAATTTATCAGCGGACGTTCGCGGCACCGGCAAATCATCCGTTACAAGATAGCGGTTAAAGATGAGCAGGTTACTGCAGCAGAGTTAAAATTAATCGGTGATACAGGCGCTTATGGCACTCATGCCTTAACAGTGAATATGGTTGGCGGTTTTAAAGGTTTAACTCTTTACAACGCACCTAACTCACGCTTTATTTGTGATGTCGTGTATACAAACACGCCCCCTGCTGGAGCGTACAGAGGGTATGGAGCTATGCAAGAGCAATTTGCAATCGAAGTGCTGATGGAAGAGATCGCCGAACAACTTGAATTAGATGTTGTTGAATTCAAAAAGAAAAATTGGTTGAAATTGGGCGAATCAATGCACTTAGCTCGTAAGTTGGGAGAAGGCCGGGAAGGATTTGACCAATCAATGGCAACAACTGCTATCGATGAATGCGTAACCGTAGGATTAAAAACAACAGATTATTATAAGAAACGAAAAGCTTTCTCTAAGGAATCTGGTGATATTCGCCACGGCATTGGTATGTCTATCATGATTCACGGTTCTGGAATAGCGGGATTAGATATGGGTGCTGCCACTATTAAACTTAATGATGATGGTTCTTATAATTTATTAGTTGGTGCAACTGACCTCGGAACCGGCTCTGATACGATATTGGCTCAAATGGCTGCTGAACAGCTTGGTGTTGGAGTAGAAGACATCATCGTTTATTCATCTGACACAGACTTCACACCATTTGACAAGGGCGCCTACGCGAGTTCTACTACGTATATAAGTGGTGGTGCAGTTGTAAAAGCCGCAAAAAAGGTCAGAGAAATGATTCTCAAGCATGTGGCTAAGATGATGCGAATAGAAAACCATCAAGATCTTATCTTAGAAAATAAATTAGTAAAAGCACCGGATGGGAAGCAGGTTTCGCTTGAAGATGTCGCTCTAAGCAGTCTGCATCAATTAGATCAACACCAGATCATGGCTACAGAATCTAATATGAGTTATGTCAGCCCCCCACCAACTGGAGCACAATTTGCAGAAGTAACATTCAATAATAAATCTGGGGAAGTGCAAATCGATCGGTTGTTGATGATTGTGGATTGTGGAAGAGTAATCAATCCATTAACTGCTGCTGGACAAGCAGAAGGCGGTATGGCACAAGCATTAGGATTCACAATGTTTGAAGACACATATTTTGACAATAAAGGCCGCATAACGAATGATCAACTTAGGACATATAGATTGTATAGAGCAGATGACGTACCGCCTATGGATGTCATTTTTGTCCAAACAGATGAACCTACCGGTCCGTATGGGGCAAAATCAGTAGCAGAGATCTCCGTAGATGGCGTAGCTCCCGCGCTTGTCAACGCCATCCATAATGCTTCTGGTATCTGGTTCCGTGACCTTCCAATAACCCAAGATAAAATATTAAAAGGACTGCAAACCGCCTGATTGCAATAATACTTTGTGAGTAAACGAGCAAAACTCCTTGAAATCGCAACTCTATTCTTAAAACTTGGGTTCATCGGATTCGGTGGTCCCATTTCTACAATTGCAATGATGGAAGATGAAACTGTTAATAAAAGGAAGTGGGTCAGGCGTGATTATTTTCTTGAAATAATGGCAGTAACAAATATAGTTCCAGGTCCGAATGCAACTGAGATGGCTGCGCATCTTGGCTACATTCATGCTGGTTTCCCTGGATTATTAATTGCTGGTATTAGTTTTATGCTCCCAGCAACAATTATTTCAGTAATATTGGCAATTGCATACACGCAAGTTGGCTCCCTTCCTGAAGTAAATGGAGGGTTTTCAATTATTAATGCTATTGTTGTGGCGATATTAATATCCGCTCTCATTCGGTTGAGTAAACCTGTATACAAGACAAATTTTTCACTTTTTCTGGGAGCGGGCAGCTTAATAGCCGTGTTATTCGGTTGTGATCAATTTATTATTATGCTGATAATTGGGTTGATAAGTCTAATCTTTCATTCAGTTAATCAAGAACAACTGACACCAATGATTGTTGGGGTTTTTTCTTTTGATAATATTTACTTCCGATTTGAATCAATCATCCAATCAAAATTAGCGCAATTAGGCTTATTTTTCCTTAAAGTAGGATCACTATTATTTGGCAGTACATATATACTAATTGCGTTCATTCAACAGGATCTGATCAAGAATTTTAATTGGTTAACAGAACAGCAAGTGATTGATGCGATCGCTGTTGGCCAGATCACGCCTGGGCCCATCTCAGCAACCGCAACATTTATTGGCTATGTAATAGCCGGTTTTCCAGGTTCAATTATTTCTACGATTGGTATGTTCCTGCCGTCCTTTATTATTGTATTGTTAACAGCAAAATTCCTCCCAAAAATTAACCATCTATCAACTATTAAAAATTTTTTGGATGGCGTTTCCGCAAGCGCAGTCGCTTTAATCGCATTCGCGATTATCAATATAATGAAATCAACGATTAATGATCTCACATCAATCATCGTCGCTTCTCTTGCATTATTTCTCTCTATCAAATATAGAGTTGATACGCTTTGGTTGATAATTGGTGGAGCACTAATTGGTTTTATAAAAGTTTATATATTCTAGGAGGAAACAAATGAATTCCCATGAGTTTTCCAATCTGTTAAGTAAGAAAAAGATAATTGTTGCTGATGGAGCTACAGGCACAAACCTAATTCTACGCGGCTTAGATCAAGGTTTTACCCCAGAGAATTGGGTGATTGATAATCCTGAAAAGATCAAGCAGTTACATCTTGACTTTATAAAAGCGGGAGCAGAAATCATCCTCACCTCTACATTTGGGGGTTCTGAAATCCGCCTGGAACAATCAGGATTGATGGATAAATACATACAGGTTAATCACGCAGCGGTCACTTTAGCAAAGCAAGCTGTCAAAAACACTCATGTTCTCATCGCCGGCTCAATGGGACCACTTGGGCATATGCTGAAACCTCTTGGAACACTTGAGATTAGAGAAGCTGAAAGCTATTACGCAAGGCAAGCCGCTGCATTATGCACCGCTGGTGTTGACATAATAGTCATTGAAACACAATTTGATATTAATGAAGCAAAAGCAGCCATAAGCGGTGTGAAATCTTTTTGCCAACAGGCATTGGTCTGTTCTTTCAGTTTTGATAGAGGTACAAGAACAATGATGGGGGTGAGTCCATCTTCCTTTGCAAAAGATGTAGAAGGTTTAGGACTTTCTGCAATTGGGATAAATTGCGGAAAAAGCTTAGAAGATAATTCTAATGCTCTTATAGAGCTTTCCAACACCACCGAAATACCTATCTGGTTCAAACCTAACGCCGGCCTCCCTCATTTGGACGAATCCGGTAAACCTATATATGATATCACACCGGACCAAATGGCGGAAAATGTGGCTGCATGGATAGAAGCTGGGGCAAGGATTATTGGCGGATGCTGTGGCACTACACCAGAACATTTAAGAGCCATTGCTAATGTTGTAAAGACTTTAAGATAGAATCATTTTTCCTCAATTCATAAAATGAAGCCCTTTTTTTCTTTTGGAAATATCTCAATTTATGGGAATCTGATACTTGCTCCCATGGATGGCATTTGTGACCAACCATTCAGATGGTTATGTCGAAGCATGGGGTCATCTATAACATATACCGAATTCATCAATGTTCTTGATGTCCCAAATAATCTGAATGATATTGATAAAAGAACTTGTTTTTCGGAATCCGAAAGACCAGTTGGCTTTCAATTGTATGGCAGTGACCCAGAAAATATTTTAGAAGCCGCTCAGATCTTATCTGAAAAAGAACCCGACTTTTTCGACATCAATCTTGGCTGCTCTGTAAGAAGGGTCGCGGGAAGAGGGGCAGGAGCAGGATTATCAAAAGAGCCGGAATCAGTTAAAAACATTATCACAAGACTTGTAAATAATCTTAAAGTACCAATTACAGCGAAGATAAGGTTAGGCTGGGATCAAGAAAACCTTAATTATAAAGAATTATCCCGTATCATCGAGGGTTCAGGAGCAACTATGATCGCTGTCCATGCGCGCACCGGGAATCAGAGATGGCAAGAATCCGCAAATTGGAACGCGATTAGAGAAATCAAAGAGACGGTACAAATTCCCGTAATCGGCAACGGGGATGTTCGATCTCCAAAAGATATACAGAACATGATCAAGCAAACTGACTGTGATGGAGTAATGATCGGTCGGGCAGCAATTGGAAATCCATGGATTTTCTCTGATATAAACAAAACATCACTTTCTGCGGAACAGATCATTAATAAAGTAAAAACTCACTGGTTTTTAATGATTGCTTTCTATGGTCCTGAAAAAGCTTCTCATTTATTCAAGAAACATCTCAAAGCATACCTCTCCAGTCCACAGTTTGCACGTGTTGATTTAAAAAAGCTCTTGACTATGCCCAATCCGATGAAAAGCCGCTTATTTTACGAGTGATTTGAACCCTTTATTTGCTAAATTCATAGATCATCACATGGTAAAATCTATCGTCTGCACGTCCCTGTAGCTCAGTGGATAGAGTGTCGGCCTCCGAAGCCGAAGGCGGGAGTTCGAGTCTCCCCAGGGACGCCTTAGAAGTCTCAACTTTGACGATTTCTTATGAATGTTGGTCAATTTATTAACATGCTAACAGTTTCAAGCTGAGATGCCGAGGTCAGGATCTACTTTGGGATTTCCAGCAGACCAATTATTAAACCACATTAGAAAATCGCGCAAAATCTCTGCTCACTTCTAGCGAGTGATTAGCTTGCTCACTCTTTATCAATTGACAATTGATTCAGCCGGAGTTCCATTATTATAAAAGGTATTACAATGGTTCCATTAACAAGCATGGTACCTCGAAAAATCTCTATAAAACCACACTTCCTATAGCAACGTATTGCTCTTATATTCAACTCTCTTACATTGATGTGAACCGATCTACAGCTTATTTCATCACGCGACTTCTCAATTGCAAGATTGATGGCTTTTTCTCCAATACCCTGTCCTAGCAAATCATTCTTACCAATTAGAATACCAAGCACAGCAATTTCATCAATAATAGCTGTCTTCTCCAGCCAAACAGCTCCAACATTCTGATTGTCCGCTCGGATTACATACCAGGCCAATAACGATTCTTTAGAATATAAATACTAATCGGATCTTTGAGGAAGAGTTCGCGACATATACTTCTGGGCCTCGATTTCCTCAGCCCACATCTGCAGGGAGAACAGATCGCCTTCCTCTAAGGGACGTAATGATACCTTCACCTCAAGAACACCTCTGCATCAGAAACATATTTAACTAAAAAACGCCAATCTACGCATTTTCTGCGCCTATTAATCTCCTTGTTAAGTAAGGTCGGCTACATTAAATGGTCATGCACCACCCTGAAAAGTTGGTGCCCTTCTAGATCGCTGCCAGCACACCAAGAACAATATTCCAGGAATAACGATCACCATCGATATAAGATAAGGGATCGCTGAGCGATAGAAATCATGAGTAATCGGTCTATGAATTAGAAGCAACCAAATCGCTGCTAATTGGAAAACAAGGGTAATTGCTCCCCCAAATCCATCCCAACGCCAGGCGATGCTTAATCCCAGGACACTCAGAAACATCAAGATTGGAAGTATTGCTTCTTCAAGGGGATAGCCCTCCACCGTATTCGGGTCTGCTTTTCCGATTGTCACCCAGTTCCATGCATAGCCGGCAAGCATTATCAGAGAGTAAACAATGATTGGAGTGGACCAAATATGTGCAATCCGGCGCATCCATTTCGCTGTACGATCATCAGTGTCACTAACATTATTCATAATTTATTCTACTTTTATTGATATGGTGTCTAACCATGTGTTAAGCGGTATAAACAAAGACTATTTGTTCTTTTTAATATTATATAACTTCATTTGATGTGTACCTGATTTTTACAACCTTTCATACCGCATAGCTGATATGAACCGCTTAAAACCATTCTCAAGTAGCTCTACTGAATCTCATATGTATTTTTCAAATAATAGAATTATTATAAATAATTAACAAGAACTCCTTATAATGTAGTTAATTTTTACTAGTAAGAAGGAGAAAAAATGTATTTCGGAAGTTACGGCTTGTATTTTTTAATCAGCATCCCCGCTCTGCTGCTCGGGTTATATGCACAAACAAAAGTACAAAGTGCTTATAGAAAATATTCAAAAATTCGTATTAGTAATGGTATGACTGGGGCAAAAGTCGCCCGTAAGGTACTTGACGCGAATAATTTACAAAATGTACGCATTGAGCAAGTTCGCGGAACGTTGAGCGACCATTATGATCCTCGTAAAAAAGTTCTGCGTCTCAGCCAATCTGTTTATGGAACAACCAGCATCGCTGCGGCTGGTGTTGCTGCTCATGAAGCAGGCCACGCGATCCAACATAGTGAAAAATATGGCCCATTGTCCCTTCGGTCATTAATGGTCCCATCAGTCCAAATAGGCAGCTGGTTAGGACCCATCATCTTCATGGGTGGGTTACTTCTTGCTATGGATAACCTTGCTATAATCGGCTTAATTCTTTTTGCGGCAACATCCTTATTTGCTATTGTAACAATCCCTGTTGAAATGGATGCTTCCAAACGTGCAAAAAATATCCTCTCTTCATCTGGCATCGTTTATGGAAGTGAATTGAATGGTGTAAGCGCAGTGCTGGATGCAGCAGCTCTTACATATGTAGCGGGTGCTGTTCAGGCATTGTCAACATTACTTTACTATATGCTGCTATTTTTCGGGGGAAGACGAAGACGGTAATAATTAACTATTGCATACCGGAGAAAGATTTTCTCCGGTTTTTTATTGCTTGATCGACCTTTTC
>Ga0307422_1001624_pt1 | contig 11613 bp, 9 predicted proteins | sample SalMarWE160290MG_FD_202153 | JGI IMG/M metagenome (GOLD analysis project Ga0307422, IMG submission 202153) | Salt marsh sediment microbial communities from the Plum Island Ecosystem LTER, Massachusetts, United States - WE1602-90 | ecosystem: Environmental > Aquatic > Marine > Intertidal zone >...
AAAAAGCGCTGGTAACTACGATTCCCATTACCATCGCTAAAGTTGAATCGACATAAAGGACCCGACACCATCCTTTTATTTTTTCCGCCGCATCGCGGCTCATATTTTTAAGCATCGACACGTCGGCAGCTTTACCATAGCCCCTGCCGGCTGCGGCGCCATAGCCGGCGCCGAGCACCCAGTAGGTGTACCATACCTGGCTGGCAAAGCCGCCCGCGGCCCAGCCTAAAAGCGGCAATATCTCCTTCCACGGATTACTGCTTACACCTTCAAGCTCAACGGCCCATTCGGGAACATGCGGAACGCTGGGACAGAGGCTTTTCAAAAATTCGCTAAAGCCGGGAAAGACGAAGGCAGCGACATATAAAACCCCTAAGACAATAATCAGCACGAGAATGCTCATTACTATTTTTAGGACATTGAATATGCCCGACCAGACTATGCCGACGGCAAGAAACGTCACGAGCCAGCCGCACAAAGACGGAAAGGCCCTATATATCTGCTCGGCTGTGACATGAAGCTTTTCCAGAGGTAAGTGACTTATAAAACTGCTTACAGCCGAGCTTACTCCCACAATGAAACTGGCCGGCAGCAGGCTGTTGACGAATACGCCGGCGGCGGTAGCAAGAGCACCTATAGATATGGCTGCGGTAGCGAATTGGGCAACCAGCACGATCCATACCGCCCAGTGGGACGGGCCCGGCATCCGGTCGAACATATCAATCATACCTTCGCCGGTGCAGACCGTGTAACGGGCGCCGCTCATACCTATCCAGAACTTCAGAAATACTCCCGATACAATGGCCCAAAGGACTGTTGTTCCCAGGATAGCGCCGGTTCGTGTAGCTACAATGACCTCGCCGGAGCCGATATACTCGGCTGCCCAGACAAACGACGGCCCAACCAGAGCAAAAACTGCCAAGCCGGCAGGCGGCTTTTTGATTGCTGACTCATTCATAACGCCCGTTATCGTATTGCGTATCGCGTATGTCGTCAAAGAAATTTGCTGTATTTGATGTGCGAAAGGTCTTCTCCCTCCTTGGGCTTGCGAAAGACAAACCTGTGGTGAGCCTGCCGAATCCACAAATGTTTGTGTATTATCTTCTAACAAATATCATTGTCGGAGCTTCCTCAAGTCGGTGGAAAGCTCACGATATTTTTGATGATTCCGCTTCTTAAGGAGTTTGAAAATTTCTTCAACAGCTCTGTTGGCACCCCCCTCACCATAAAAGTCTTCCAGTTGATTGACGACCGAGTCATCTAAAATCCTCGCAATATCATCGAAGAATTTCCCAAGAATAAATTGAATATTTCCTTTCTGATGATTCCGTTCGAAGATCTGAACCAATCGAAACATAATTCTTAAACCTTTATTGGTAAGAAAAAAGGAACCGGTATCTCTGCAATACTTCGGGAATTTTTGTTTTCCCCGAACAAAAATATCTCTGATTTTTATATACGGTGTGTTTATGTCATTATGATCTTCTTGAAACAGGTGATACTTCTTGCCAATGAAGTTATTCCCTAAGATTGCAGTAACGAGTGTATTCAAGGTTATTTTGCCCTTTTTCTTCGCTAACGCTTCGGGTATGAAAATCTTGTTTCTCAACGGAGACCCGTTGCTATCATTAAGGCGCTTTACCACCAATACGGCTTGTTTCTCAAAAAACTCTGTAGGGGTTGCACCTATTTCCCAATCGAAATCAGCTTCAAGCACGAGAATAAGATTTCTGTCAATTTTCTTCTGTCCAGAGTTAATCTCGATAAAAGTTTTCATCTCCCTATGTTTCTCAATATCTTCGAGGGCAACAACTGGTATAAAATTCTCCTCTTGATATCGTTCGTCCAAGTCAGCGAAGGCCAACAGCCGGTGCTGACCGTCGATAACACGGCAAGCCGAATAATAATTTGGGACTCTTATAATAACTGAGTGTGGGCAATCGCTTTTTCCTGCTGGGTTACTGCAAAGTTGGGGTGTATCTGGGCAGCTAATCAGAAGAGAATTCGGAAACGCGAAAATCGAGCTTTTTTCTATCTTTCTTGCGATTGAACCAATTCGGCCCTTTTCCAGCATCCTTTGATACCCCTTATCATCTTTCTTTCTCCGAAAAATGTAACAGCATTGGAGTAGCGTCTTCGCGCTGTCTACGTACACATAGGCTCTAATATCCTCACCGAGATAGAACTGAATGGCAGGTTTGTCTACGCTCGTTAAGCCTCTCGGTTTGACGTCTAGGTAGCTGAAGAAATCGTTTTTGGCCCACGCACCTACTTTCTCGAACGCGTCGGTAAAGTAATCGAAGTCATACCTGAATAAAACGTGGTTCTCGCGAGTTAGAGAATGCCCGATAGAAGCGGGAACTTCTTGGCTTCCAGCAAGCTGGAAAAAGACTCGTATCATTTTGTAAGTGCGGCGCAAGCTGAACTGTTGTCTAACTAACTCGATGTTTCCCTCATCGGACCAACGTGAGAAAAAATGGTCCATTTTTTCTGATATTCCTGACGTATCGGTAGACACTTCTATCAGAAAGATCTTTTGGAGTTGTCTATCTTTAAAAATGAAGTCAATCTGCCCTATAACCCTCCTATTCTTTCGAATTTCAGAATTGTCACCGCATGCAATCAAACAAAGATCCAAATTTAGCAGTAGGTTTCCTACTGCACTCTCCATAGGGCCAGTCAATGCGTCAACTTGAGCCTTAGCTTCCGCCTTATCCATTTTGACTTCTCACACCTCGTAATTTGTTATTACAAGTTCCTGGACTATATTCCTCATCTGTTTACACGTGATGAATCGCCTAACAGATAGCTCGTGCACGTTAAAGGCGTCATAGAGTTCCTGAATTCTCTCGCTGCTTCCGTTAGTCATCATCAGAAGGCACCCTTTTCTGTCTAATAGTTTGAAAGTTTCTGCCAAATTCTCTTGGTCTGTCTCGGTAAACCTCGCCGGAATATAGTGATTGAAGCAGGATGTTCCGTTCAGCGGCGGGTACGGCGGATCCAAGTAAATAAAGTCGCCCTTCTGTGCATCTTCTAACGTCTTTTCAAAAAACCCTGTAAAAATCTTTTTGCTCCTAAGCGTCCGGCTTACTTGCCTCAAATGCTCTCGACTTGGCAGCGAAATCTTCTCATGCCTCCCATAGGGAACGTTAAACAGACCTTTGCTGTTCACCCTGAATATTCCGTTATAGCAAGTCTTGTTAAGGTATATGAAACGCGCGGACTGAGCAGCGGACCATTCGGCTATCCTATTATACTCCTCTCGGACCCGGTAGTAGTAGGCTTCACAATCATTGCGTTTGTGGATCAGAAGATATTCAGAAACAAGGTCTGGATTGTCTCGGACTTCCTCGTAACAGAGTATTAGGTCCCCATTCGCGTCGCTTAGAAACGCACGAGCGGGATTCAGAGCGAAGAACATAGAACCAGCGCCCAAAAAAGGTTCACGATACGTGCGCTTATGAACATCTGGAGGCAGCGCCTCAAGTAAATGTCTAAGAATTTGGCGTTTCCCTCCTGCCCACTTGAGGAAGGGCTTTGCCATTGATTTTTCTGTTGCGACGATCACAGTAAGTCCTTTGCATCAACCTTGAAGGCTTTTGCGATGCGCTCCACATTTAGCAAACTGACGTTTCGTTCTTGTCTTTCGATAGCTCCGATGTAGGTCCTGTGCAGGTCAGCTCGGCGAGCCAGATCTTCTTGTGACCAGCCTTTCTGGAGGCGAAAAGTTCTTACGTTCTGCGCAAATGTTTTTAGTATGCTATTCGTGCTCATGTAGGAAATTATGGATCAGGTGCTACTTATAGTAAACGAGACTATAAGTAGCATTTTGTGGAGTGAGGAATTGGTAATTGTAGGGTGTGCACGGCACACCATCGAAGTAATGGTGGGCGGAGCCCACCCTACCAGCCGTCGCCAGAACTGCGACGTCTAAACTTGGACACGGGTTAGGCCTATTTTCTATTTGCGTCAGTAATAAAAAACGCTTAAAATGATTAAATGGATTACATGTTCGGGAGTAACGTATGAAATTTCGTAATACTTATCTTTTGTTCTTTCTGATTGCCTGCTTTGCCGGCGGCGTGTGCTCAGCCGACCCCATTAGAAACCCCAAGAACACTGTGCCTCCTAATTCCGAGCGGGCCGGGATTTCTAACGTGGCTGATAAAATTATCCTAAAAGAAGGCCAAACAATAACCGGCGACATCCTCGTAGAAAAAGACTCTGCGCTATACATAGATATAGGCGTGACCATCCTGAGCATCCCGAAGGACAAAATTCTCAAATACGAGTATGGCGAAACCGTCGAGGTCGAGAAAGCAGATGTCAATGACGTACCTGTGGCAGAGCTAAACGATTTGGCCGCTAAAACAACAGACCAATTGTATAAAACCGCTAAACTGAAAAAAACAACTATTGAAGAATGTGTGGACGCATTTTCACAAGCGGTGGTAATGGTCTCAAGTCCGGCAGGGATTGGCTCAGGATTCTTTATCAACGAAAACGGGTATCTAATAACCAATTATCACGTGATAGAAAACGAAACCAGGATTGAAGTCACCATGTTCCAAAAGGCAAAAGATGGCTTTGAAAAAAAGAAGTTCAAAAAGGTCAAAATCGAAGCTATCAATCCCTTCGTTGACCTGGCGCTTCTGAAGGTCGAAGACCTTGCAGGCACAAAGGCCAAATTCGCTTACCTCGGCGACATGGAGCGTATCAAAGCAGGTGAGGAGGTTTTCGCCATCGGCAATCCGCTCGGCTTAGAGCGAACGGTCACCAACGGCGTCATCAGTACAAAAAGTAGACCTTTTGAAGGGCTCATATATATTCAAACCAACGCCGACATCAATCCCGGCAACTCCGGCGGGCCTCTGTTCAACCTGGCGGGCGAGGTCATCGGCGTCACAAATATGGGTTATATATTCTTCGGAGGACTCGGCTTTGCCATACCGATTGATTATGTAAAACACTTCATTGAAAACCGCGAGGCCTTTGCCTATGACAAAGACAATCCAAACACAGGCTATAAATACATTCAGCCCGACCGAAGACGCAATAAAGCCAAGCCTGTCCCTTCGACATTCCTGAAAGTCCTCCGTAAGGAGTCCTTAGGACTTGGGACTCCTAACGGAGAAAATCGATCTGGGAAGAGATAATTGTTTGAACGCTTACAGCAAAAGGCAATTGAATGAGACAAATCATCAAAAAAATCCTCAGCGTCATTCTCGTATCCTTTATATGTACATTTTTCTGCAGCAAAGCGGAAGCCAAAGTTCTATCCAGGACGGCTAAGCTGGTCCCAGCCGATACTATTTTGCTGATGGATATTGACGATTTCAGCCAGCTAAAACAGCAGTTTGAAAAGACCAATTTTTACAAGCTGTACAAAGACCCGGCGGTGGCGGCAGTTGTCGAAGACTTCAAAACAAAACAAAAGGAAAAGATAAGGAAGCTGGATAACGACTTTGCCAGAGCGATTGTCGATGCAGACGTATTGCCGCAGGGCAGAGTAGCTGTCGCTTTGGTTCGCAATCCGCGACCGGCGGAGACACAAGATGCAAACGAGACACCTTTTTTGTTAATAAGCCAGTGGGGACAAAACTTAACGAAAGTAAAAGAGGTGGTAGATAAAATTGTCGAAAAAGCCATTGAGGATGGAGCACATCGAAAAACCGAGGATTACCGCAGCGTCAATATAACAACGATAATACCAAAATCCTCGACAAAGCTGAACTATTGCTTTATCGACGACTGCCTCATAACGTCCGTGAATCCGGATGTTCTAAAGTTCGTTATCGCACATATTCAAGGTGCTGTTAGTACCGCTTTATTTGATGATGCCGACTATACCGCCACAATGAAAAATGTTGGGCCGTTTCACGACATCGATTTCTATATCAACATAAAACAAATCATCAAAGCAGAGCTTGCTGATGATACCTCCGGCGAGGTAAAGACAACGCTGGCCAACCTGGGTCTTGATAATGTCACGTCTTTTGGCATAGCGCTGAGCTTTGCCAGAGGGCCCGGCGGCTCATCGATCGGCAAGGCGCTTTTGAAAATCAATGGCCCTAAAAAAGGCATTGCCAGGATGTTCGATATGGAATCTACCGCCTTTAGGACTCCGCAGTTTATCCCGGCCTCAGCCTTTTCGGTGACGTCTATCAATTTAAATATCAAAAAGGCCTATGATGAGCTATACAATATTCTGCTCAGCTTTTCACCTCAGTATGCTGCTATCGCTCATATACCGCTTTTGCCGCCGAGTCCGCAGGGCGAGCCGGGATTGCAGCTCAAATCCGACATAATCGCTCACTTAGGCTCACAAATTGCAATCGCTCGGAGCATGGATAAGCAGACCACCAACACCTTACCATCTACGGAGACGCTGGTCGCAGTAGCGATAGATAACCGAAGTGCTCTGGAAAAAACTCTGTCGCTTTTATACGACAGACTGATAGTCCCGCGCAATCCGCAGGCCAGACGGGAGCTTTTGGGCCATACGATATATTTAGCAGACCTGTCGGCTTTGCTGCCGGCTCTTAGGTCGGGTAAAAGAAAGCCTATGCAAGCCGCGTTGGAAGCAAGTCGCGAGGAGCAACTGTCACTACGTGGGCGCGGACTTCCAACGGAGCAAGCTCCCACCACGCCAGATGCTCCGAAAATGCCTAAGCTGGCTTTTACTGTAACCGACACTCATGTAGTATTCGGGAGCGAATCAACTGTACAACGTGCTATTCGCACACTCAGCAGCACCGGTACTGCATCTATAGCGTCGGCAAAGTGGTTTACCACCGCCAAATCGGCTGTCCCTACGGTTGTGGGGCTGGTCGGCTTTCAGGATAATGCGACCCTTGGCGAGGCCCTCTGGCAAATGCTAAAAGAACGTACTAAAAGCGCAAAAAGTAAAACCAAAGATTCAGATATCGACATAGGTATCGCAATAAGCTCACAATCGCCTTTCCCGTATTTGGTTTTTTCGCAAGCAGGTGACTTATTTGATTCCGACCTTTTGCCTGAGTTTGGTGTTGTGCGCAGATATTTCGGCTTATCTGCTTATTATGGCATCAGCAGACCCCAGGGCTTTTTCTTCGAGTTCAAATATCTTAATCCACCCGGCACGGACTAATAGCTCGTATCGCGTATTGCGTATTGCGTTTATTTTCTTTCACCGCAGAGTTCGCAGAGACCGCAGAGAAATTCAAATATCAAAAACTACCTTTCCGAAAATTCCTGTTTTCTATGCTGTGTTAGGCGAAGTTTTGCCTTCATTTCTCTCCAACTTTGCTTCTAAATCTTTTAAATTAAATTCCTTTTCCGCCATTCTCACCCTAATTTCATGAAGCCCAGCCATCATATCATCCACTTGGCCTCTTGAATTTGTGAATTCTTTGGTAATGTCATCACGAACGTCTATCTGATAATACTCGCTAAAGTAAAGCATGTACGACTCTTCTTTAAATATAACGAGTTCAATTATTTCAAGAGGTTGACACTTAAAGGCTCTAATGCTCTGTTGAAATCGCCATAAATGTCATTTCGAGCGAGCCGGAAGGCGAGTCGAGAAATCTATTTTAAAAAGATTTCTCCACTTCGTCCCCTGGGGACTTCGGTCGAAATAAGCCAGCACCTTTTCAACAGAGCAAGGCTCTAACAAAATGAAAATTCTCTCCGACTGTCATTCCAGCGAGGTTGGCAATCCAGTTACTTATGCTTTTTTGGGCTCTCGCCCATTCGGCTTACGCTCAGAGCCAGCCCTGAGCTTGCCGAAGGGGCAGGCTCTGAGCGGCAGTGATAAAGAATAAACCATATTATTCATATTGTTACATGCTCTTAGTGTATGACTTTATTGAGTGGATAAGTGATTATGCCTGAGGCACCGGCACGTTTCAAAGCAGGAACGATTGAGCGTTCGATCTGCTCGTCGATAATCACCTCTATAGCAACATAATCCGAATCAGCCAAACTGGAAACGGTCGGGCTTTTTTCAGAAGGAAGTACACCGAGTACCGAGTCTAAGTCGCCCTTTTTGACATTCATCTTCAAGCCGACTTTGCTGCGAGCTTCGATTGCCGCATTGAGCAGTATGGAGATGTTCTCTATTTTTTGGCGTTTGAATTTATCCTGCCATGCCTTTTTATTAGCAACCAGTCTTGTCGTAGAGCTTATAACCGTATCAATTACGCGTAGATTATTGGCCTGCAGCGACGAGCCGGTCTCGGTAAGCTCCACTATTGCATCGACCAGCCGAGCCTTTACTTCAGTGGCACCCCAGCTAAATTCAACCGTTACCTCGATATTTTTATCTGCAAAATATTTCTTTGTTACATTGACCAGCTCGGTTGCGATTATGCCGCCAGCCAAATCTTCCGGCTTAGTCACTTTCGATTCATCGGGTACAGCCAACACCCATCTGGCAGGATTGTTCGTGGCTTTGCTGTAGGCAAGCTCACAAACATCAACCACATCACAGCCGCTCTCAGTTAGCCAATCATAACCCGTAATGCCGGCATCGAGCACACCACCACCGACATATTTGCCCATCTCCTGGGCCCTGAGGCAAACCGGCTTGATCTGCTCATCGTTGATACGCGGCAAATAACTACGTTCAGAATCAAGAATATGGAATCCAGCTTTGTCGAAAAGCTCAATCGTCGCCCTATACAAACTGCCCGCCGGAATACCCAATTTTAGTATCTCTTTTGACATCGGCTCGTATCTCATATCTTATAAAGCATAGCATACTTCAACGTTTAAGAATTTTGTCCGCCTCGGCGGACTGTTTTTCCTTATAAGGCTCAACCTTTTTTAGCTCTTGTTTTACGGGCACTTTTTTTCTTGGTCTTTCTCTTGCTCTTTCTTGCTGTCACAGGTGATTCACTCTCGTGTCGCAAAAGAGCGTAAAACTCGTAGCCATTTTTGGCTGAAATCTGCCTTGTTAAAAAGCCTTCTATCTGTTGCTCATAAGCGTCAGGGGCAACCAGCTCGTTGGTTTTTAGATACTCTATCATCTTCAATGTAAGAGGTATGGCGTGTCCTTGCAGAGCCGTAAGCATGCAATAATTGATAACGAAGCTGCTGATGTCATCCAGCTTCTCAAGAACCTGTTTGGCTGGACGTTTGCCAATTTTGCTCAACGCCATTAGGCTGACCGTATGATACTGATTGAATACATCCATCAAAGTCCTTGTAAGCGTGGCAGATATCTGCCTGTTCACAGCTACATCACCACCCAGCAATTCTATGATTTCCTCAGCCTGCGACACACGCAAGTCATTTAGATTAACAAAGTAATCAGCGAATCTCTTAATCGCAGATTGGGCTGCTGTCTCGCTCATGTTCTCGCTAAGCGTAGCATAAACAATCGCATCCACCGGCTCATCATAAGTGGGTTGTTGTACCTTTGGATACTTACGTTTCAAAGAGCGGTACAACTTTTGTACTTTTCGAGCATATTCTTTGCTATTTTTCATAAGAGTCAGATGGTCAAATCGGGTTAAATGGCAACTGATTAAATTAAACACCAATCACATTGGGCTCAGCCAAATTCTTCTGTCCCCGCCCGTACCGACTTCAGCAAGATTTCAATGAGACTTCGACGAGCTCAATCAAGCTGAGACTCTCCGGAGAACTCGCTGGCCGCTTTTTCTATCAGCTTCATCGTTTCCAGGGTCTTTTTGAATTTCTCATCCTTATGAAAGCACAAAACGGGGCAGAATTTACTGTACAGCTTACCGGCCAGCAGCAGTTGTATTCGGCTTTTTGCTCGCACTATAGTCGTAAACGTTCTATTCTGAGCAGCTTCATCCTTGCCGAAAATGCTGATATAAACATCAGCATGGCGCAAATCCGCCGCCATCTCAACCTTTGTAACGCTGACCAATCCCTCGATACGGGGGTCGTTAAGGTGATTGGCAATAGCATCACTAACCGCTTCTCGTACCACGCGAGCTACTTTTTCCTGTCTTCGTGTCGCCATAATCCTGCCCTGAGCGAAGCCGAAGGGCTGGTTAAATAATTAATTGGTTAATTGGTTATATAATTACCAGTTACCAGTAACCATGCTTTGTTGAAAAGCCTCACCGTCGTTTCGACCGAAGCGTCCCCAAGGGACGCGAAGTGGAGAAATCTGCTCAAAAACAGATTTCTCGACTCGCCTTCGGCTCGCTCGAAATGACATTCTGAACTCTTTTCAACAAAGCACAGTAACCAATCACCAATTACCAGCTCAAAGGGTTCTGGCCACTTTAACTATTTCGTAGAAGTCAAAGACATCATCAACTTTAATGTCGTTGAATCTTTCTATTTTTATGCCGCATTCCAGGCCGGCTTTGACCTCGCGAACATCTTCTTTGAAGTGCTTAAGAGACTCAATACTAAGGTTGTCTTTGAGTACAATATTGTCACGTATAAATCGTATCTTGGCATTCTTGGTTGCAACACCGTTAGTTACATAGCAACCGGCAACTGTACCAACTTTTGAAATCTTAAATATAGCTCTCGCAACAGCCCTTCCAAGGCTTTTCTTCTGCTCTTCCGGCTCAAGCAGACCGACCATTGATTTTTGCAGGTCCTCAGTTATGCGGTAGATTACGTTGTACAACCTCACCTCAACGCCTTTTGCTTCCGCTATTTTGGCTGCTCTCTCCTCGGGCACAACGTTAAAACCGATGATGATGGCGTTCGATGCCTCGGCAAGCAAAATATCACCTTCCGTAATCCCACCCGTTGCTGCATACAGAATGTTAAGCTTTACTTCATCTGTGCTAAGCTCGGCTAAATATTTCTTCAGCACATCCACTGAGCCCTGCACATCAGCCCGGATGATAAGATTCAATTCCTTTATACTGCCAGCCTCGATCTGGCTGAACAAATTATCCAGTGTTATCTGAGCACGTTCGGTCAAGGAGTTCTCCCTCAAGCGTATTTTGTTTTCTTCAGCGGCGGCCTTGGCCTGGTTAATATCATCCAGACAATAAAACCAATCGCCCGCCTGAGGGACATCGCTCAGGCCCGTTATTTCTACCGGCATAGAGCTTGTAGCCGTTTTTATGCTTTTGCCCTGGCTGTTCTTCATCATCTTTACTCTACCATAAGCACAGCCAGCCAGCACGACATCTGACTTGTTTAGCAGGCCTTCCTTAATTAACAAAGTCGCCACTGGTCCTTCCTGCGGTGACATCTTCGCCTCAACAATCCATCCAGCCGCGGGGATTGTGTCATCAGCTTTGAGCTCGAGCAATTCAGCTACATAATCAAGGCACTCAAGTAAATCGTCTACACCATCACCAGTAACAGCACTGGTTTTAACAACTTCGGTGTTTCCTCCCCATTCGGTGGGCGTCAAATCATGCTCAGCCAACTGTGAGTAAACACGATTTATATCACAGCCCGGCAAATCTATTTTATTCAAAGCAACGATTATCGGCACACCTGCTGCCTTGCTATGGGCTATTGCCTCTACGGTTTGGGGCATCACTCCATCGTCAGCAGCAATCGTCAGCACCACCACATCAGTCATATTGGCACCTCTGGCCCGCATAGCAGTAAAAGCCTCGTGTCCCGGTGTATCAAGAAACGTCACCGTCTTACTGTCCCAAGTAATTTGAGATG